>JGI24709J26583_10000268_pt1 | contig 43033 bp, 40 predicted proteins | sample BioPla2DNA1_FD_26583 | JGI IMG/M metagenome (IMG submission 26583) | reverse complement strand
AGCTTTATCTTGCGCGCCTTTTCCGATTTGTCTTTGCTTTGCTCAGTCAACATAGCGCCACTATGTTTCCTTCGCCAAGCTTCGCCAAATCAAAAAAATCGCTGCAACCTATGCGCTGCTTTAAACTGAGATAAGTATAAGAGGGTGAAAATCCGCCGAAATATTTTTTGGCGGATTTATTGCGCTATATATGAGAAAAGAGCTATCAGTTTACTGTAATTAATATACGGCTGGAATTATTAGTTCATACTATGTTGATTTTAAAACAGCGATTTTATTGCAGCGGCTTTTTCGGTTTGGCTAAGACTTGTAAAAGAGGCATAGTGAGTCCTATGGGAACTTCGTAAGGCAAAAGTGTAAAAGACGCACAAGAAAACGCTGGGTTAAAGGCAATATAGTATCAACATCATCTTACACACTTGTATATATATATCAATTGGGGTATCAGGGTATTTCCCGTGTTTTTTTGAGCGTTGTATAAATATATAGCTCCTACTGTATAGTACTTAGCGACATAGTTCTTGCTATTGCAAATAGTTTTATGGGGTAACGCCGCTTTTTAACGCCTGAAGTACCGCTGATTTTATTACTATGCTTGAGTATGTTGCGCCGCTTATACTGTCAACATCTGGGGTGTTTGCTGTAACTATATTATCGCAAATTGCATCAGCTCCGTAACCGGGACCGTGGCTGTGCTCCAGCAGCTCTATTTGCTTAATTTTGCCATCCTTTATAGCTACATCAACCTTTGCGGTAACAACCAGCGCTGAAGCACTGCCTTTATATGTTCCATCGGCCAGTGTGGCTATATCAACTACGCTAAAATCCTGCTCTTCAAGTTTTTTTATCTGCTTACCCATTACAATGAAGGCAGCTAAGCCAATAACCAGTATCAGAATTATGAGTGCTATTATTATCTTTTTGATGTTCATAGAAAATTCTCCCTAATAAGTTATTTTTGTGTTTGCAGTATAATTTGACGTATAATATTTGTCAATTGCTCATATATAGAACAATTTAACCTCATATGCATTAAAGCTCTATATGTGCGGCTTTTACTGTGTTTATTATATCGTTCTCATTTATACGCTCATCGGTATATATTATATGCGCTAAAAATTCTATATTTCCCTTTGGTCCTGTTATTGGAGAATATGAAAGCTTGTTTACATTCCAGCCTTCGGGGCAGTTTTCGCATATATTTTTTATTATATCTATATGCGTTTTTTCGTCCCTTACAACACCATGCTTTCCTACCTGCTTTCTGCCCGCTTCAAACTGGGGTTTTATAAGCGTTATTATTTTGCCTGGCTTGCCTATAATGTCCACAATTACGGGCAACAAAAGAAGTATAGATATAAAGGATACATCCATTACCGCAAGGCTGGGTTTATCGGGGAAATCGTCCAACTTTAAGTATCTAGCGTTAGTTCTTTCCATAACGCATACTCTGCTATCTTGCCTAAGAGTCCAGTCCAGCTGTCCATAGCCAACATCTATGGCATATACTTTTTTAGCGCCGTTTCTAAGCAGAACATCTGTAAAACCGCCTGTAGATGCGCCTATATCCATGCATATATTATTCTGTACATCTATATTAAATGCATCAAGCGCCTTTATAAGTTTATAGGCGCCCCTGCTTACATAAGTTTCTTCTTCGCTTCTTAGAGTTAAAATATCCGTGCTTTCCACTAATTCTGAGGATTTATCTATGCGTACCTCATCTAAATATACATCGCCTGCCATAATATGGCGCTGTGCTTTTTCTCTACTTATATTAAACTGCTTTGAAAGGTGTATATCTGCTCTTTCACGCATAGTCTTTAGTAAATTCATCAGCTAGAGATAGTATGCATTCTGCTATGCTTTTAGCATCTAGCCCAAGCTCAGCAAGCAGGGTTTTTCTATCCCCATGAGGTATAAATTCGTCGGGTAATGCTAAAACTTTTAAGGGGGGATTTAAGCCCTCCTGCATGGCATATTCTGCAATTGCGCTTCCAAGCCCGCCTGAAAGCTGCACTTCTTCCACCACTATGTACGGGATATTTTTAATAGACAGCTTATTTATTAATGAAGTATCTATAGGCTTTATGCTTGAAGCGTTTATAACTCCTGCATGTATACCATCTTCGGATAGTATATCGCTTGCATCAAGCGCCTCATCTACCATGCGCCCATATGCTATAATACATATATCATTGCTTAGTTTAAGCTGTTCCCATATGCCAAGTGAAAAATTAGCCTTAGGCAGTTCGCGCTGCCTATGCCCTTCAGATTTTGCGTAGCGTATAATTACAGGTTTTTCCTGCTCAAACGAAAAGGCGAGCATTTGCTTAAGTTCTTCAGTTGAGCGGGGGGATAGCAGCAACAAGTTGGGAATATTTCTAAATAGTGCAGTGCCGAATACGCCGTGGTGCGTAGGACCGTCTTCGCCCCCTATGCCGCTTCTATCAAGCGCCATAACTACAGGCAATTTTTGAAGGGCTATATCCATAATTATTTGGTCAATCGCGCGCTGCATAAAAGTATCATACACCGCAAGCACAGGTCTTAAGCCTCCGCTTGCCATGCCTGCGGCAAGTGCTGCCGCATGTTCTTCAGCTATGCCCACATCAAACACCCTGTCAGGGTGGGCTTGTCGCAAAAGTTCAAGCCCTGTGGATTCTACCATGGCGGCGGATATACCCACTATTTTGGGGTTGTTTTCAGCAAGCCTTACAAGCTCCTCTCCAAGTGCCTTTGAGTATGACTTGCTTGTAGATGAGTTTTTACACTTTCCATCAACTAGTGAAAATGGCGGCGTGCCGTGCATCCTTTCGGGTTCAACCTCTGCTGGTGCATAGCCTGCTCCCTTTGTGGTAACTATATGCAGTATGACAGGCTCTTTAAACTGTTTTGCGCGTTCAAGCAGCTCTTCAATTAGCGCTTCATTATGTCCGTCTATTGGACCTAAATACTTAAAGCCAAGGCTAGTAAAATAGCTTTCTTTTACAAGCAAATTGCGCAGGTGATTTTTTGCGCTCTGTACAGCTTTATAAAGAATATTTCCTATGAGCGGTATTTTATTAAGAATAAGGCTAACACCCTTTTTTATCATTAGGTAGCGCTCACTGGTACGTAAATGGCTTAGATAATTGTTAAGCGCGCCTACATTTCTTCCTATGCTCATCTGGTTGTCATTTAATACAACTATAAGGCGGGTTTTATTGTTGCCGGCATCGTTAAGCGCTTCGTAGCACATGCCGCCTGTTAGTGCGCCATCTCCAACTACTGCAACTACATGGTGGTTTTCATTCTGTAAATCCCTAGCCCTTGCATAGCCAAGCGCAGCAGAAAGCGCTGTAGATGCATGACCGGTTTCATATGCATCATGAGGGCTTTCGCTCTTTTTTGGGAAGCCGCTTATGCCTCCATACTGCCTTAGTGTATCAAAATCGTACTGCCTACCTGTGAGTATCTTATGAGTGTAGCACTGGTGGCCTACGTCGAATATTATTTTATCCTTGGGGCTGTTAAACACCCTGTGCAGGGCTATGCTAAGCTCCACAACGCCAAGGTTTCCTGCGAGATGACCGCCGTTTTCGGACACAACATGCGTGATTTTCTCTCTAATTTCTTGTGCGAGCGAGGGTAGTTCTTCCCTAGGAAAACGCTTTAAATCCTCAGGTGTTTTGATGTCCGACAGCTTCATGCCATGCTCCCTTCCAAATGCTTAGAGTATTATACCACATTTTCAGCAAATTAGGCGATGATATCGAGGTGAAACTGTTAAAATAATATTAAATATGGTTGACAAAATTTATATTATTGTGTATATTGGCTGCGTGTCTTGATAACCTAAAATAAGGAGGTAATTTATGAATATATGGCCCTATCTGCTTATACTTGTTGCAAAGGTTGTGGAGGTTAGCCTTTCCACACTTAGAATAATGCTTATAAACCGCGGGGAGAGGAAGTTGGGTTCCATATTAAGCTTTGCAGAGATATTGCTCTGGGTGTTTGTTGCGTCAACAGTAATCACAGATGTTAAGAACGACCCCGTAAAGGGGCTTTTGTATGCGGCGGGTTTTACGCTGGGTAATTATATAGGCTCACTTATAGAAGAAAGGCTTGCGCTTGGAACTACCAAGGTAGAAGCTATAGTATCCGCAAAAAGCGGCCACGAACTAGCTGATGGTATACGCGCAAAAGGCTTTGCTGTAACGGTAGTTGAAGGCAAAGGCATGGAGGACACCGAAAGGTGGATACTCTATACGTCTATGCGCAGGAAGGACTATAAGGACGTTTGCAGCTATATACAAGAGGCGGATCCCAATGCCTTTGTTACTGCATATAATATTACGCCTGTTCAGGGTGGCTACGGGTTTATAAGAAGCGGAAACGGTAAATAATAAGGTTTATTTGTTAAGCAAAACAAGGGGCTATCGTATGGCAGCCCTTTTAATGTGTATATGTTTAACTTATACTTATCTCAGTTTAAAGCAGCGTATAGATTGCAGCGAATTTTTTGATTTGGCAAAGCTTGGCGAATGAAACATAGCGGCGCTATAGCGCCTTAACAAAGCAAAGACAAATCGGAAAAGGTGCGCAAGATAAAGCTGATTTAGGCTGTGATAAGTATTATCTTGCGTCTTGGCTAAATAGCTTTGTGAGTGTTTCTCGACCTGCGGCGCCATCCGGAGCAAGACCGTTGTTGCGCTGGAACTCCTGCACGGCGTTTTTAGTGCCGCTGCCGAATTTACCGTCGGCGCTGCCTTGCTCAAGATAGTCTAGCTCTATAAGCCGCTGCTGCATCTGGCGCACCTGTTCGTTATTATCCCCTCTGCGAAGGGTTATTATCTCGGTGGGTTTAGGGGTGGCGGTGGGCGGCGCAGTGGGTTCGGGGGTTTCGGTTGGAACTGCGGTAGGCACATCGGTAGGCGGGCTTGAAATCTGCGCTCCTACGGGGAAATATCCGCTTTGTTGCATTGAATTTACAGGATTTTCTATAGAAGGAGGAACCTGAGTTGCTGTAACTGGGGCCGGTTCATTAAAGGTTCTAACAAGAAGCACAATGATAAGTACCAACAAAAGGCTAAGTACTACCAGTACAAAGCTTCTTACCTTTGCTTCACTCATGCTATCGGGGTTTGTGTACATGCTCTTCCTCCCTTTAAATACTTGATAAAAAGATACCTTTTTTACTAGGCTTTGTCAATCAAGCTTATTACTAAAGCTGCTCTGCAAACGTATAACCGGCTCGTAAGCGGGGTTTATTAATTTAAGCTCATCACTTATCCTATCCACCAAATCATCTGAACGTTCTATTTCTTTTGATGGCACAAGCAAATCAAAGCTAAGCCTTATAATATCTCCCTGTTTAAGTGCCTGCAAATCCTGAAATGCACATGAGCAGCCTATTTTTTTGAGTACATTTTCCAGATTATTTCTTCCTTTATTATAAAGAGGGTCGTTTATGCGCGCAGGGTCCATATGGGTGATAAGACGGTAGCCGAACTTATCCTGCACTTTTCTTTCTATACGGTCTGCTATAAAATGCGCTTCTTCAAGGTTCATATTAGCATCAAGGCATAAATCAACCGTAGCAAAGCGGTTGTTGCCGCCGTACTCATGTATCATAAGGTCGTGTGCGTCTATTACATCGCTAAAGGATTTAATATATTCCATAATTTCATCGCCTTTTTTAGTATATGCGCCGTGTCCAAGTAATATGGAAACATTGTCCTTTATTATTTCAACACCGTTCTTAATTATTAGCAGGGATATTATAAAACCTACAACACCGTCTAGGTTTATGCCGAATATATGAGATAAAAGCAGGGATAACAGCACCCCTGAAGTCCTTATAATATCACTCATAGAGTCTGCTGCGGTAGCGCGAAGCATTTCGCTGTTTATGCGTTCCGCTATTATGGTGTAAAAGCGCCTAAGCCATATTTTAAACAGTATGGATAGGCACATAACTATAACAGCAGCCACATGGAAATTAATGCTTTCGGGGTTTAGTATCTTTTTTACGGACTCAACAAGCGTGCTTCCGCCTAAATACAGTATAGACATACCTACAAGCAGACTTAGCAGCATTTCAAGGCGCATATGTCCGTAGGGGTGTTCCCTATCCGCAGGGCGCGCGCTTGCGTAGAAGCTGAAAAGCGCAAGCAGGTTAGTAAAACAATCCGTAAGGTTATCTACAGCATCAGCGCGTATAGCAAGCGAATTTGTAAGAAAGCTCGCCACAACCTTGCCTATAAATAGGCTTAGGTTAATAGCAAGCCCAGCAAAGCTGGTAAGCCTGCCGTAGCTTAGCCTTGTTTTAGTAACACTTTTGTCCTTAATAAAAAAGCGTATAAGCTTTTCCGTCATAAACACCTCAAAAATCGTGTAATACAAACAAAGTTTACAAATAAACCGCAATTAAAATTGCAAGAAAAATATACACTTATTACAAGCTATTGTCAAATTTTTAAGGAAATATTTTACGGAAATGATCTTGTTTTGTGTTTAGAATTGTGGTAGGATAATAGCCAGTTGAAAAAGAAATGAAAGGGCTTTTTGTTTTTTCAGCGATTCTTGTCGTATTTTTATAAAAGGAGGTCGGGCAATGGCTGTTGAGGGGATAATATCCTGTAAAGATGAGATTCTTTACACATTGAAGGACTGTCTTATCCCGTTTTGGCTGGATCGTGGGACTGATGAAGTCCATGGCGGATATCTTACTGAGTTTGATGAAAATGGTGATTTTAATGGTACGGGTGTAAAAAATATAGTAACTCAATCCCGCATGATATGGGGGTTTTCTTATTTGCTTCCGTTTGCGCAGAAGGAAGATAAGGAGCGTATGCGTCTTGCAGCCAAACAAGGTGTAGAGTTTTTCTTAGATAAGTTTTGGGATAAAGAATACGGCGGCTTTTATTGGCTGCTCAATAGAGATGGTACTGTTAAGGACGGAGCTAAGCTTACATATGGCGAAAGTTTTGCCATATACGCCTTATCCCAGTATGCAATTACATATGGCGATAGTAAAGCCTTAAAATACGCAGAAGCCACGTTTGACCTGCTTCAAAAATATGCAGCAGATACGCTTTATGGCGGCTACTATGAAAACATAGAGAGGGATTGGACTATTTCTGAGGATGGAGCCTATGCTGGAGATAGGAAGAGCCTAGATATACATATGCACCTACTGGAAGGCTTTACAACGCTTTATAAGGCAAGTGGAAAGCATATACATGCAAGAAAGCTTAAGGAATGCTGGGGTATAATAAAAACCCATATGATAAACAAAAATCCCTGCTATGGATTAAATCAGTTTAGCCTTAACTTCACTCCCTTAAATGCAATTGATATTATGCGCACATGGAACGCTGAGAGGGAAAGCAATGAAACTGTTAATGTACCTCTTAATACAACTAGCTATGGGCATAATGTTGAGCTAAGCTGGCTTACTGATGAGGCACTTAAACTGCTTGGTACTCGCAGCGAGGAGGATAACGAGATACTAATAAGCCTCCTTGACCATGCGCTCATGCATGGCTACGATTATGAATGTGGCGGAATTTTTAGAGATGGCGTGGGAGATGGTGATGCTATAGTGCTTGATAAGGAGTGGTGGCAGAACTGGGAATCCCTTGTGGGCTTTTTGAATGGTTATGTATTAACTTCAGATGATAAATATTTGAACGCCTTCAAAAACCTGTGGCAATTTGTTAAAACTCGTTTTATGAACTACGATGTAGGTGAGAGCCGCCAGTTGCTGGACAGGAGAGGAGAGCCCATTATAAGCAACATGGGTAATGCCTGGAAGGCGATATATCATACAGGCAGGTCGCTTTTTGAATGTGTAAAGCGGCTTGATGGCATTATAGATACCAAGGTGAGTTAGTATGCAAAAAGATATTGTAGCAATGAAAAATATCTGTAAAACTTTCCCTGGCGTAAAGGCGCTGGACAATGCTTCTTTGCAGCTTAGGGAAGGCGAAGTTATGGCGCTGCTTGGTGAAAACGGGGCGGGCAAGTCTACATTGGTTAAGATATTAAGTGGCGTATATACAAAGGATAGCGGTACAATTGAGGTGTTTGGGAAAAACATACCCGTTATGACCCAAAAAACCGCAGCCGAAAATGGCATAGCGATAATACACCAAGAGCTCAACATGTGCCCTCATTTATCCATTGCCGGAAATATCTTTCTTGGGAGAGAGCTTACAAGAAACGGTATTATAGACGATAAAACCATGCACGAAAAAACTCGTGAGGTGCTAAATAGGCTGGGGCTAAAGCTTGACCCTGCAACAGTTACCGGTACTCTTCCGGTAGCCCAGCAGCAGCTTGTTGAAATATGCAGGGCGCTGTCCATAGACGCCAAAATACTCATAATGGATGAGCCGACTTCCGCCCTTACAAATAAAGAAATTGAGCAGCTGTTTGATATTATACGCCAGCTAAAAAGCGAAGGCTGCGGCATAATATATATTTCCCACAGGCTTGAAGAACTTAAGCTTATTACCGACAGGGTTACAATAATGCGCGATGGCAAATTTGTAATCAGTGGGGATTATTCTTCCTTTACTATGGATGAAATAATATCACATATGGTAGGTAGGGAAATAAAAGAAAAATACCCCCATGAGTACGCGAATATCGGCGATATCGTACTAGAGGTTAAAGGATTAAATGCTGGAAGGCTGGTGCGCGATGTTTCATTTAACGTTAAAGAGGGTGAAATCGTTGGCATGGCGGGTCTTCTTGGAGCCGGTAGAACCGAAACGCTAAGGGCAATATTCGGTGCTGATGAAAAAGAAAGCGGAGAAATACTCGTTGATGGTAAGCCTTGTACCATAAATGATGTAAAGGACGCAATAGATGCAGGCATAGTGCTTGTGCCTGATGACCGCAAAAAAAGAGGGCTTTGTTTAAATCTATCCGTAAGGGAGAATATCGCCCTACCTAATCTTGATGAACTATCTAACAATGCGGCTGGTGTGCTTGATGCTAACAAGGAAGAGGAGATGGCTGAAAAAGCCGTTAAGGCGATAAATATTAGACTCCCCGGCATAGAGGCGGGAAGCGCCAACCTTTCGGGCGGTAACCAACAAAAGGTTGTAATAAGCAAATGGCTAATGCGGGATAGCAGAGTTATTATGCTAGATGAACCTACGCGCGGTATAGACGTATCTGCCAAGGTGGAAATATACCAGATAATGAACCGCCTAAAGGCACAGGGTATAGGTTGCCTATTCGTTTCTTCCGAATTACCGGAGATACTTGGCATATCCGATAGGATAATAGTTATGTGCGATGGCAGGGTTACGGGCGAACTTAGTCGAGAAGAAGCTACGCAGGAAAAGATATTGACGCTTGCAACTATGTTTGAAAATAAAACAAATTAATTGAGGGAAATAAAATGAAAAACGAGTCTTTTTTGCAAAAACAACTATCAAAACAGGGAATGCGGCAGGTGTTTACTATATTATTCGGTCTTATAGTACTGCTTGTGGCTTTCTCCATAATAAACCCCCTGTTTCTATCTTCAAGGAACGCTGCCAACCTTTCAAGGCAGATAGCTCCCATAGTGATGATAGGTATAGCGCAGTCATTTGTGCTTATGACCGGCAATATAGACCTTTCAATAGGCTCAATCGTAGGCATGTCAACTATGATGAGCGCCACTCTTATGACTAAGGGCATGAATCCGTGGACAGCGTCGCTTATCACCATGGGCGCTTCCCTGTTTGTAGGCCTTATAAACGGTTATCTTGTCGCAGGTTTCAGACTTCCGCCTTTTATAGCAACGCTTGGCACGATGACTATATGCCGCGGAATAGCGCAGATAGTAAACGGTAACTATAATACAGGTGCAATAAATACTATACCAGAAACAGCAGATGCTGTGGATAAGTTTAGAAATTTATTCTACTATGGTAGGGTTGGTGGGATATATAATACGGTATATATTGCCTTGATAATGTTTTTAATATTCAACTTTGTCCTTCTTAAAACAAAGACCGGTAGGCATATATATGCGCTCGGTTCAAATGCCGAGGCTGCAAGGTTGTCGGGCGTAAGTGTTATCAAAACTACAATTGTTGCGTATGTAGTGTCCGCTTTTTGCTCATGTATAGTAGGTATAATACAGTGCTGTTCCGCAGGCATGGGCGCAATGGACGCAGGAAACAGCTATGAGATGTACGGTGTTGCTGCTTCTGTTATGGGCGGTGTATCAACCCTTGGCGGTACAGGAAGGCTTATAGGTACACTAGTTGGCGCGTGTGTATGGGCTACGCTACAAAACGGGCTTCAGTTCGCCAATGCTCCTGTTGCGCTTAGAAACATAATAATAGGTATAATAGTAATAGTTGCTGTATTGCTTGATATAATCATCAGAAACAAAAAACCGAGGCTCATCTTGGTTGACACTCAAGAGGAAAAATCATCGCCTGGCGATGATAATAAATAAAAAGGAGAGTATGCTCATGAAAAAACTACTTGTCTTCCTACTCGCTCTTAGCCTCGCAACCGCAATGATGGGGGCTTCATTAGCGAAGGAATACACAATCCATCTTATCACCATGGATACTATGGATCAACACTGGCAATCCTGCTGGAAAGGCGCTCAGGACGCCGCTGAAGAAATTGGCGTAAAGGTTGTCTTCAACTCACCCGACACGAAGGATGATAATAAACAGAACGAATGCATCAATAACTCTGTCGGCATGGGTGCAGATGGTATACTGCTTGCCGCAAACTCACCCACTTCCCCCGTTGCTGCCCTTAAAGAGGCGACTGGACAGGGCGTAAAGCTGCTCTATGTAGACTCCCCCGCTGATTTTGATTCCCCTCGTCTGTTTGCAACTGACAACCGTGCAGGTGGTAAAAAAATTGGTGAAAGGCTTCTTGCAGAACTTACAGAAAAAGGCATAACCAACGGCAAAATAGGCGTTATCGGCGTCAACCCCTCAACAGAATCCTGTAACACGAGGGAAGAAGGCTTCAGGGAAGCCTTTGAAGGCACTGATTTTGAACTGCTTGAAACTCAATACGGCGATGGCGATGCTTCAAAATCCAAGGAAATTGCAGATAATTACATAGCTCAGGGCTGTGTAGCAGTATATGGCTCAAACGAAGGTTCAACCGTTGGCTGCGGCAACGCTGCTAAGGAAGCACTGGCTGCCGGCATAGAAATTATCGCCTGCGGCTCCGACGCTTCTGACACAAACATGGCTCTAGTTCGTGATGGCTCACTCCTTTGCATAATGGGTCAAAACCCCTATCAGATGGGCTATCAGGGCGTTAAGGCAATGGTAGAATATCTAGATGGCAAAATGGACGAAGCATACGCATATGTAGACACCGGAGTAAATGTAATAGAGCTTTCCAATATTGACGAGTTCTAATTGTATTTCTAAAAAAGTAATGGGGCTGCAGTTCACGTGGCAGCCCTTTTTTAGCTTAATGGATTAATGTACAGTGCTTAAAATGTATTACACTTTAGACATATTAGCCAGAGTTTCTTTGAATTCCTTTTTTACCTCATATAACTTTTCGGGTTCGGCAATAAGGTCATAGGCGGTAGCGGCGAGTATTTTAGCTGAGTATACAATCGCCTTGTGTGCGGCTTCGGTTTTACCTGCATCTAGGTATGCTTGGGAATGGGAAGAAGTGCCATCCGGAACAAATGCCATGCGTAGGCAAGCGCCGGGCAGCACGTAGGTTACATCTCCAAAGTCGGTTGAGCCGGTTTTTTCACGGGCGCTTTTGCGGTTTGGCGCATCAACCGCCTTGGCATTATCCATTATTATTTTGTTCAGACTATGTACAGGTACCTTGCTTTCGCGGTTCATTAGGGGGTCGTTTACAATTTCGTATTCTGTGTCAGTCATAAGCGCTGCGCCCTTAACTATGTTATAGAACCTATCATTAACGCTTTCAAGGTATTTGCTGTTGTAGCTACGCAGGTAAAAAGAGCCTTTTGCGTAAGCGGGCACTACGTTTGCAGGTCCGCCCGCGTCAAGCACAGTGTAATGCATACGGGTATCCTCAAGCACATGCTCCCTTAAAAATTCCACGCCTTGGAATGTAAGCAGAAGCGCGTCAAATGCGCTGCGCCCTTGGTCCGGTTTTAGGGCTGCGTGGGCGCTTTTTCCTTTAAAGCTCACATCTATGGATTTCATTGCCATAGACTTTACATCAACCTGTGTTGCAGGTCCGCCGTGCATCATAAGCGCGACATCAAGTTCCTTTATATAGCCTTCATTTAGCATTATAAGTTTGCCAGCTCCGCCTTCTTCCCCAGGTGTGCCGTAAACTATAAGAGTGTAAGGTATGTCACGCAGCGTTTCTTTTAGTGCTACAGCAGCGCCTATTATTGCGGGTCCTTGCATCTGGTGTCCGCAGGCGTGTCCCATGGGAAGCGCATCATATTCGGCGAGTAATCCTATATTAGGACCGCCTTCGCCGGATTTATACACCGCGCGAAAGGCGGTTTTAAGGCTGCCAAGCCCGTATTCCACCTTAAAGCCTTCTTCTTGAAGCGCGTCGCAAAGGAGCTTGCTTGCGAACACCTCTTCAAATGCAAGCTCGGGCTTATCAAAAATCTGGTCGGAGATGTCTATAAGCTTTGGGGCGAGTCTGTCTACTACCGAATATAATTTTTCTTTCATAATATCACCTTATACATGTCCCCATACGGGTGCAAAGAGTACAAATGCACAGGATACAAGGTACCAAATTAGGAACAATCTCCAGAAGAAGGACATCCATTTTTCGTAGGGTACATTTGCGGCGCCAAGTATTCCCATAAGCGCTGACGATGTGGGTACAACATAGTTGCCAAAGCCATCGCCCATGCAAAATGCGGTTATTACCGTCTGGCGGCTCATGCCTATGGCATCTGCTATGGGGAGGAATACGGGCATTACAACAGCTGCCTGCCCTGAACCTGATGTAAGAACAAGGTTTATCAAGTAGTTAGTTGTAAGCATACTTAAGCCCTGCATGGGTTTTGGTAGGCTGGCAATTACTCCAGTCATAGAGTTGATTATGGTATCTATAATCATGCCTTCTTCCATTATGTTGCCTATGGAGCGGGCAATGCCTATTATCATAACCGCGCCCATCATCTTCCTTACGCCTTCGGTGAAATCCTTTGCGATATCGCTGAGTTTGGAGCCGGCAAGTAAACCAGCTACTATGCCAAGTACAAGGAAAGCTGCGGCGAGTTCACGCATACCCCATTTCCACTGTGAGCCGCCTACTACAACAAGTATCATGGTTGCAAAAAGCACTATTATTATTAGCGTTTTGCGCACGGTCATTTCCCCGAATGAATCGAGGGTTTTTCCTTCAAACACGTTTCTGCCCTTATCCAATTCGTACATTGGGCTAAGCTCGGGTTTTGCCTTGATCCTTTTAGCGTATCTCATTAGGAATATTATGTTTATAATCATGTAGACTACAAATATAAGGAAACGGTAATCAAGCCCGGAGTAAAGCTCAAGCCCTGCTATACCTTGGCTTAGTAGTGTAGTGCTTGGTTGGAACATACCTGAGCTGAAGCCTACGGCGCCGCCCAGTATAATAACCGCTGCGCCTACCATAGAGTCAAGCCCCAGAGAGAATGAAATGAGCACAGTAAGCGGGGCAAAGGCTATAAATGTATTTACGCCAATCGTTGTGCTTAGCGCACCGAAAAGCAACATAAGTATAGGTATAAACCATATACCCTTGTCCTTCATCTTGGCTACTGCCTTAGATACTGCGGATTGGAATGCACCGCTTTTTGTGACGATATGAAACGCCGCACCTGAAAACATTATCATCATCAGCAATGCGCCATTATCTATAAAACCGTCAACAACAAGTGCAGGTACCTGTAGGGGGGATATCGCATGGCTTTCGATCACCTTAAATGAGCCGGGTATTATTACGGTTTTGCCCGCCTCGTTTTTAACGCGTTCGAATTGTCCCGCAGGGACAATCCATGTGAGCAGCGCAACAAACAGTACCATGGACATTAAAAGTACCAAGGAATGCGGCGCTTTGAACTTACGTTTTTTCTTTGTAGCTTCCATTAATAAGACCTCCTTCGGTATTTTGGCGCAATTGCGCAATTATTATACCTAAGGATATCCAGTATTATAGATAAATACAAGTCATATATAATTATGGAAAGTATAATTTTTTCTTATGGAAGAATTTTTAACATGTCGCGCAGATTGCTTATCATGCTTATAAATTGCTCAGAATGCTGAGTTTTCTTTTGAAAGGCGATTACAAAATCCGCACTAGCGCTGTCGTAAGGAACATTATAGTAGGAAATTTTGCTAAGCACGCGGTTTTGGTTCATGTGTTTGCTGTAGCTTGCTCGGTTGAAGCCAACACCCAATCCATCGGCGACAAGCGTCATAATGGCTTCTATATTTCGCACTTCAAAAATACGCTTTGGAGTAAAATTGCTGTTTGCAAAAAGCGATTCGCAGGTATTTCTTAAGCTCTGGCTATGATGAGGTATGAAGAACATGTCATCTGCAAAGTATTTAAGCTCTATGCTCTTATATTGCTTGCCTAGAACTTCTTTAGCGTATTTACGGGCAGGGTGGTCTAAAGGCGTTGCAAGAAGCAGCTCTTCGGGGTATATGTCAAGGTAACTTAGTTCAGGCAGCCTCTCCGTAGCTGTAAATATAATTATGTCTACTTTTCTTTCATCAAGCATAGCCAAAAGCCCCTTGGCGTTAGATTCCTCAAAGTTTACTTCTATGCCGGGATAGTTCTCCCAAAAAAAGCGCAGTATGGGGGAGAGGAGTATGGGCGAGCGGCGTGTCTGTGTGCCTATCCTTATTCTGCCTAGTACTCCTTTAACTGTGAGCGCCAAATCCAAATTGAAATCATCTTGAAGGGCTATCATCTGCCTTGCGTTTTTTATATACTTTTCACCTATAAGCGTGGGTGTGCAGCGTTTTCCGCTGCGCACAAATAACGGTATACCTAGGGTATCTTCTACATTGCGAAGATAGGCGCTTAATGCGGGTTGGGATATATACAGCCTTTCCGCAGCGCGGCTTATACTGCCCGTTTCAGCAATAGTGCATATATATACCTGTTCCTTAAGAAACATAATATACCTCCGTATAACAAAGTTTTATGATAATAGCTAATATGTATTATAAACGTTTATATATGTTTCAGCAAGTTGCAGGTAATTAATGCACAAAAAAGCTGCATATAGCGGCATAAATTATTAATTAAGATTATTAAGGAGTAGATAAAAGCATATGCCCACCCGTAAATTCTAGAGGATAGCATTTTGCGGGTATGAAAGCTGTGTCGCCTGCGTTTAAGGGGAGGGAATCCTGCTGCCAGAATAACTCACCCTCTTCTATGCATGTTACCATGGCGAAAGAGCTATCAAATGATGGCAGGGGAGAGCGGTTGCAAGAAGTATAGCGGTATGTGCTAAAGTATTCGCCGCTGAAAAGCTTTTCAAGCATGCCGTTTTTAAGCGGCAGAGAGATAGGTGTAACAGCGTATTCTGCAAATGATAGGTCGCTTACATCAAGCGCTTTGTCTATGTGCAACTTCCTTTTATTGCCTTTTGCGTCTATCCTGTCCCAATCGTAAAAGCGGTAGGTTACATCGCTGCTCTGCTGTATTTCGTAAAGGGTTATGCCTGCGCCTATAGCATGTACCGCGCCTGAGGGCATAAAGAAGGCATCGCCTTTTTTTACTTTTACATACCTTAAAAGCCCGGGTATTTTAGATGTATCCTGAGTAAATGCATTAAGAAGCATATCCTTTGTTACGCCGGGGCTCAGCCCATAAACTATTTCTGCGTTTTCAGCTGCATCAAGTATAATCCACGCTTCTGTTTTGCCAAGCTTATTCTCGTGCTTTTTAGCGTATGCATCATCAGGGTGCACCTGTACGCTAAGCCTATCCCTTGCACTTATTAGTTTAAGCAGCAGGGGAAAGGGCTTATCCGCATAATCCCCGACAAACCTTTCGCCGTATCTGTCTATCAGTTTAGGCAGTGTTTCGCATAATACATTTGTGCTGCTAAGCTTATCAAGCGCACTTACTTCAAGGCTTTCTCCGGTTTTATCGCTTGGAAGCTTGCGACCGAAAAGCCTTGCTAAGCTATCTCCACCCCAAGGGGTGGCTTTTCCGTACCTGTAAGCAGGGTACATTTTAAAGGGTCTTAAATACTTTATATCGCTCATAACAGGGTTTTTGTGGCTATTACATTTACCCCCGTTGAGGCTACGTTTTCTATAAGAGTGTCGCCTATATGTATGGGTGTGCTGAAATTTGAGCTGTTTATTTCGTCCATAACAGCCATAATCTTATCCTTAGGGATAGGCTCTTCCGTTTTTACGCTTATGGGCGTTTTGCTGCCCTTTACCGGGGCAACGGCTGTTACCATGCGCATGGGGGAGATACACTCCTGCTTTGCGTATGTTTCGCCGCGCTTGCATGTGTTGTTCTCTACCTTTATTACTTCGTTTTCGGACAGGGTAACAGTCATCCTACAGCCCATGGGGCAGGATATGCATATTATCTCTCTTTCCTGCATATTACTAATCTTCCTTTGCAAGTTTTACTATAGCGCGGGCGAATATCCTTGCGCTGTTAAACAGCTTGTCTAAATCTACATATTCGTCCGCTCTGTGCGCTCTGTCAGGGTCTCCCGGGAAAGCTATGCCAAAGGCAACGCCCTCATCAAGCATTTTTGCGTATGTGCCGCCGCCTATGGCTAAGGTTTCTTTGGGCAGACCTGTAACCTCATTATAGGCTGCAAGCAGGCTTTGTACAAGCTCGCTCTCGGCAGGTACATAGTGAGGGGCTTTGTCGGTGGTTTGTATAATTTCAAATTCCGGCAGGTTTTGCTTTAGTATACGCAGCAGGTAGGCTCTGTCTGTAAGAACAGGGCAGCGCATGTCAAGGGTTGCGTATATGCTGCTATCATCAACGCGTATTATGCCTATGTTGTTTGTAAGCCTGCCCGAAAGCTTGTCTTCAACGGCTATGTTAAGCCCCTCGCCGTATGGGTCGGTAGCTACTGTGTTTGCAAGCGTTTTAAGCGGACCTTTGGTGCCGAGTTCTTTTAATACTATAAGCAGGCGGCTTATTGCGTTTTCGGCAGCATGAGGATATGCGGCGTGCCCTGCAACGCCCTTTACGGTTATACGCATTAGTTCATCATCAGGTTCAGCTTTAATATCCCAGCCGTATTTTTCGCTTATTTCTTTTACTTTGGGTATTATTTCATCTCCCGCCTTAACCAGAGCATAAGAAACACCGGGTATTACGTTAGTTCTATCGCCTGTTGACCAGCGCACCACCTGGAGCCCCTCTTTTGAGGGTTTAGCGCTTATCTGCACGCCTATCATACCCTTTTCTATGTTTATTACAGGGAAGCCGGCGTCCGGGCTGAAGCCTGAGCGTGGCATGGTGAGCTTTTTCCTGTAATAATCCATGCACTGCATACCGCTTTCCTCATCGCAGCCGAATATTATACGCACCTTCCTTTTAAGCGGCACGCCTGCTTTTTTAACCGCAAGCATTGCGTATAGGGCTGCAACAGCGGGACCCTTATCGTCCATAGTGCCTCTGCCGTACATTTTATTGTCTACTATTTCGCCGCCAAAGGGGTTATAAGTCCAGCCGTCGCCATCGGGCACTATATCAAGGTGAACGAGCATAGCAAGTGCGTCTTCATCTTTGCCTTCTCCCATTTCGGCGTGGCCTGCATAGCCGTCTACATCAAGAGTGTCAAAGCCCATACTATCGCAAAGGTTAAGCGCCTTATCCAGCATTACACGAAGCGCGCTTCCAAAGGGGGCGTTTTCTTGGGGCGCTGATTTTACGCTATTTACGCTTATCCAGTCCTGAAGGGTGGATACCATATCAGGTTTTAGTTCAAGCAGAATATCTTCTATTTTTTTCATTTCTTTACTCCTTTTCAGTAAGTGCTATTTTAAGTCGCCCAAGACCCTCAAGCAGCTGCTCTTTGGGGCAGGCGAAGTTAATCCTTATATATCCCTTGCCGCCTTCTTCGCCAAATATGGTTCCGGGGTTTACGCATACGCCTTTTTCATAGCAGCGGAGCTTTAGTGCTTCGTTATCTGTTTCATATGCGCTTATGTTTACCCATGCAAGGTATGTAGATTCAATTGGGGTGAGTTCTGCAAGGGGCAGTTCGTTTTCTAAAAAATCTGCAAGTACTTTGCGGTTGCTATCAAGATAGTTAATAAGCCCGTCAAGCCAATCATCGCAGCTTGTAAATGCTGCTTTATTTGCAACAAGCCCAAATATATTTCCCGAAACAACGCCAAGCTTGTTTGCGGTATCTTTTATCTTTTCTAAGGTATCGGCATCTTTGCAAATTACGTATGCCTGCTTAAGTCCTGCAACATTAAAAGATTTGCTTGCGGAGTACATGCATATTGTATCTTCAGGCACTTCAGCTATGTTAAGTATACTTACAAATTTATCCGGAGAGTACACAAAATCGCAGTGTATTTCATCTACGGCGAGTTTTACATTGTATTTTTTGCAAAGAATAGCCATTTGCCTAAGCTCATTTTCCGAAAACAGCCTAGATACGGGGTTGTGTGGGCTGCACACTATGAATAGCTTTATATCATCATTTTTGAAGCTATATTCAATTGCATCAAAATCTATATTGTAGCGGTGGTTTTCATCTTTTATTAAGGGGATATCAACCAGATTGCGTTTATTATCAAGTATTGCGCTATAAAAAGGACCGTATACTGGGCTTAATATAAGTACATTATCTCCCTCATCTGTGAGGTTAAGCACACAGGCTCTAAGCGCCGACACTATGGAAGGAAACATAAAAAGGTTGGCAGGTTCTATATTGATACCGTGCCTGCGCTTAAGGAAATCCACAAGCGCTTTTCCATCATCGGGTATGGTGTAGGCGTATATAGGGTGTTTTGCCCTTTCCATTACAGCTTCGCTAATCGCAGGTGCGCAGGGGAAATCCATATCTGCTATCCAAAGGGGTATACCGCCTTCTTTTATCACCTCGCGTAAGTCCCATTTAACGCTGTCCGTATTGCGCCTGTCTATAGCATTGTCAAAGTAAGTACAGTCAAATTTCATTTTTTGCCTCCTTGCATTTTATTATATGATATCCCGCTTTGCGGTTTATAGTATCCACGGTTTCAAATAAGTTTTTAAGATATTCCTTTGCTGATGGCGCACCCTGCCTTTTACGTATTACTATGTAGAATGCGCCTTCCGGCTTTAGGTGCTTAGCTGCGCCGCTGAACAAATCATAAACGATTTTTTTACCTGCTCTTATAGGGGGGTTTAGGAAAATATAGTCAAAACTGCCGTCTATATTTTCAAAGCCGTTGCTTTCTACTATATTGGCAAGTACTCTGTTTTTCTTGGCGTTTATATTAGCAAGCTCAACCGCTCTTTTGTTTACATCAGCCATTATAACATTTATTTTAGGATAAAGCTTTGCAAGTATTATGCCTACAGCACCCCAGCCGCAGCCAAGGTCAAGCACATTGCCGCAAAGCGGTTCATCTATTGAGTTTAGCAGAATTTGGGTGCCTTTATCAAGAGTTCCCTTTGAAAAAACGCCCGAGTCGGTTACAAATTTGAACATCTCTCCATTAAAGCAAATGTCTATAGCCACGGGAGAGCTTGCAGATGTAGGTGTAGAATCAAAATACTGTTCACTCATAATTTACGCTCCTGTATAGGGAAAGAAGCTCTGTATCGCTTAAATCTCTATATGTTCCGGGGGCAAGGCTGCTATCAAGCAGTACATCCCCAAATGCTATGCGCTTAAGTTTTAACACCTCATGCCCGCAAGCTAAAAACATGCGGCGCACTTGTCGGTATTTGCCCTCTGTTATTATTACTTCGCACAGAGTATTGCCCTCATCTTTAGATATAATTTCAAGGCTGGCGGGCTTTGAAGTAAAATCGCTAAGCCTTATGCCTTTTTGGAATGCCTCTGTTGTACTATCCTGAACCTCTCCGCACACAAGCGCATGGTAGCATTTTTTAACGCCATACTTTGGGGAACATAGCCTGTGGTTAAGTGTGCCGTCTGTGGTAAAAAGCAAAAGACCCTCGGTATCTTTATCAAGTCTACCAACAGGCATACATTTAAGCGCTAAGTATTTTGAAGGGAGTAAATCCATTACTGTGGGGCTATTGCTATCTTTAGAAGCTGTAATATAACCTAGGGGCTTATTTAGCATAATATGGCGGGACAGGCGGCTGTCTATAATTTCGCCATCTACGCTTATATTATCGCCAACTGAAACGCCGGTGGAGCTATCGAATATTGTTTCACCGTTTACGTTTATCCTGCCTTGCCTTGCATATATCTTAGCTTCCTTGCGGGTGAGCAAACCTGTGTTTGAAAGCAGCCTATCAAGGCGAATTGTTTCCTTCATTTAAGGGGCTTTAGCGCAAGCGCTATATTGCGCTTTCTTGTTACCACAAAGGGCAGGTTTAACACTATATATGCAAGCGCGCACAGCGTATATGTTTTAGCAGTGAAGTTGAGTGTAGTTACAGCTTCAAGCAGCACGAATACATCGCTTGTTGCTTCGCCTGTAAGTTTTGTGGATATCTCCATAGCGAGCAGGAAAAATGTAACGGCTAAATAAGGCAGCAGCATAAGCAGGTTTTTAGCAGATGCGCGCCTTATGTTGGATTTATTTTCCTTTATGTATATACGGTTTGTTGCATATGCCCTTGTATTATTCATACTGCTTATGGGCAGATATTCTATAGCCGCATATCTCCTCCAGCCTATAAAAGCAAGGTATAGCGCAACAAAGAAAAACACAACAAGTATAATAAAACCGTGTACGAAGCTGCCGCCGACAAGTGTGCCCGCGGAGCGTATGGTTTTGAACAGCTGAGTTGCATCGCCTATAAACCAAAGGTAGTAAAAGCCCGTTACATATATAAATATAGGCAGTATAAAAGGAAGCGCGCGCAACAGCCTAGAAATAGCAAGCGCAAACGCCCTTGAAAACTTTAACTTATCGCCATGTACAGGGTAGCATGTTTTATACAGCGTGCCCCTAGTATAGAACCTTGACGGCAGAACTATAATTATGTAAAGTGGTATGCAGCTTAGAGCCGACAAAAACACCCTGTAATTTTCTGGCAAGGGAAGCTGTACGCCTAAAAAGTGAAGCCATAGAGGCGATAATGCGATAAATCTTAAAACTAACCCCAAAAGGGTCAGCTTTATATGTATAGATACCCCGTAGGGCAGAAGCTTATTTTGCTTGATGTTATCCATGTAAAATCCCCCAAAAATCTATGATTGTATTATAGGGTATAGGCATAGCAAAATCAAGAAATATTGCTATGCCTTAGGTTTTATGCCTGCTCTTTTTAGGTATTGACCGGTGTAGCTGTTTTTATTTGCAGCAATCTCTTCAGGCGTGCCGCAGGCTACAAGGTAACCGCCATCATCTCCTCCCTCGGGACCTAAGTCTATAATATAGTCCGCGGTTTTAAGCACATCTAGGTTATGCTCTATTACAAGCACTGTGTTGCCATTATCCGTAAGCTGCTGAAGCACCTTAATAAGCCTTGAAACATCATCTGCATGTAGACCGGTTGTGGGTTCGTCAAGCAGTATTATGGTTTTGCCTGTTGCCCTTTTGCTAAGCTGGGTTGCAAGCTTTACCCTTTGCGCTTCGCCGCCTGACAGCGTGGTGCTGCTCTGCCCAAGCTTTATATAGCCAAGCCCTACATCATAAAGCGTTTGCAGCTTGTTCATAATAGCAGGTTGGTTTTCAAAAAGACGCATGGCTTCTGTTACGCTTAAATCCAGAACATCTGATATGTTCTTATCCCTATACTTTATTTCAAGCGTTTCTCTGCCGTAGCGCTTGCCTTTGCACACATCGCAGGGTACGTATATATCCGCCATAAAGTGCATCTCTATTTTAATTAGACCGTCGCCCTTGCAGGCTTCGCATCTGCCGCCCTTTATATTGAATGAAAATCTTCCCGCTTTATAGCCCCTAGCTTTAGCTTCGGGCAGCTGAGCGAATACATTTCGCACAAGGTCAAACAGTCCCGTATATGTGGCGGGGTTACTGCGGGGGGTTCTGCCTATTGGGGATTGGTCTATGTTTATTATTTTATCGAGCTTATCTATGCCTTCTATTGTTTTATATTTGCCGGGTACGGTTTTAGCGCGGTTTAAATCCCTTGCTAGGGTTTTATACAGTATCTCATTTACAAGGCTGCTCTTTCCGCTGCCCGAAACACCGGATACGCAGCAGAACACCCCAAGGGGAAATTTTACGTCTATATTTTTAAGGTTGTTTTCGCTTGCGCCTATAACCTTAAGGAATCCGCTTGCCTTGCGCCTTTTTTTAGGTACCTGTATGCTTTTTTCGCCGCTCAAATATTTGCCTGTAACAGAGCGGGGGGACTTAATTAAATCCTCTATTGAGCCCTGCGCTACGATTTCGCCGCCGTGCTCACCAGCGCCGGGACCTATATCCACTATATGGTCGGCATTTCTAAGGGTTTCCTCATCGTGTTCTACTACTATTAGCGTGTTCCCCAAATCCCTTAGCGCTTTTAGGGTGGAGAGCAGCCTTTCATTGTCCCTCTGGTGCAGCCCTATGCTTGGTTCGTCTAATATATAAAGCACCCCTACAAGCCTTGAGCCTATCTGAGTTGCAAGCCTTATGCGCTGCGCTTCTCCGCCGGATAGCGTAGCCGCAGCCCTTGAAAGAGAAAGATAGTCTAGCCCTACATTACACAAAAAACCCAGCCTTGAATCAAGCTCTCTTATTATTTGGTCTGCAATCATATGCTGAGTTTCGCTTAATTTTAGGTTAATTAAGAAATTGCGGGAAGCGTTTAAACTCATATCGCTGAGTTCCGCTATATTTTTGTCGTTTATAGTTACCGCAAGCGCATTATCATTAAGCCGCTGACCTTTACAAGCGCTGCAAGGCACTTCTCGCATATATTCTTCGTATGCTGCCTTTGTGTTTTCACTTGTGGTTTCGTTGTAGCGCCGCATGGTGGAGGGGATAATGCCCTCATAGCTTATTTTATATACCCCATGCCCTGCGAGGGATTCAAACCTCATGGGTATTTTTTCGCCCTTTGTGCCATAGAGTATAATATCTATTACCTTCTTGGGTAAATCCTTTATGGGTGTATCCATGCTGAAATTATAATATTCGCTAAGAGCCCTAAACATCATATGAGAGGTGCTGCGGCTGTTCCCTGCGCTGTTCCAGCCCATTATGTTTATGGCGCCTTCGTTTAGGGATTTATTCCTGTCGGGGAATATCATATCTTCAGAAACAGACATAAACCTGCCAAGCCCTGAGCACACGGGGCAGGCTCCATATGGGTTGTTGAATGAAAACATGCGGGGGGACAGTTCTTCTATATTTATACCGCAGTCCGTGCAGGCGTAGTTTTGGGAAAATGTAATTTCTTTACCATCTAGCATGTATATCTGCACTATGCCGCCGGATTGTTTAAGCGCTGTTTCTATAGAATCGCTAAGGCGGCTTTCAAGCCCTTCTCTTATGGAAACCCTATCCACCACTATTTCTATGGTGTGTTTTTTGTTTTTTTCAAGCTTTGGGGTATCGCCAAGTTCGTATATCTCTCCATCTATGCGTGCGCGCACAAAGCCGTCTTTTTGAGCTTGTTCAAGAAGCTTAACATGCTCGCCCTTCCTAGAACGTACTATAGGCGCCATTATGTAAAGCCTTGTTTTTTCAGGCAGGCGCATTAGGCTGTCAACCATCTGGTCTACCGTCTGCTGCTTAATTTCCTTGCCACATTTGGGGCAATGGGGTATGCCTATGCGCGCATAGAGCAGGCGCAGATAGTCGTGTATTTCCGTTACCGTGCCTACCGTTGAGCGAGGGTTGTGCACTGTTGATTTTTGGTCTATGGATATGGCGGGGGATAGGCCCTCTATTAAATCTACATCGGGTTTTTCCATCTGCCCTAAGAACTGCCTAGCGTACGATGAAAGGCTTTCAACATACCTGCGCTGCCCTTCTGCATAAATGGTATCAAATGCCAGGGAAGATTTGCCCGAGCCTGATAGCCCCGTAAACACTATTAGCTTATTCCTAGGTATTTTTAAATCTATATTTTTAAGGTTGTTTACCCTTGCACCCTTAATTACAATAAAGTCCTGCATTAAATCTCCTTCTGGATAGTGAATATCCTTAAAAAGTATAGCATTCATTTAACAGGCTTACAAGTTGGTTTGCTTGTAATAAAAAAACCGCAAGCGCCTGAGCCTGCGGCGAAAATGTTAAATAATATGCGATTACCTCTCGGCTATCATATCTTTTACTTTCATAAGCCTTACTATGGAGCTTCTTTCAGCTTCATCAAGCTTCATAGAAATAATGCGTATTGTTTCCTCAAACTGCGGTATCATAACGTGTTCAAGGGCGTTTACGCGCCTTCTGGTTTTTTCTATTTCTTCTGCTAGAAGTGAGCATGTCTTTTCTATTTCTGCAAGCTTTATAAGCTGGGGAAGAATATCCGCCATAGTGGATATGGCTTCGTCAAGCTCATAGGGGGTGTCCGCGTAGCCGTAAGTCTGTAAAGTTTTGCTAAGGCTTTCTTCATCTACATGTATTACAGGCACCTGTACGGATAATATATTCCTGCGCGACATAGAAACCCTAGCGCTCCTTGCGGGGTACATAAGCGCGCTTTCAAGCGTGGGTCCGTCCATAACAGAGCGCGCAAGCGCAAAACGCCTTAGCGCGTTTTTAAGGCTACTTTCAACCTCTTTGCGTACCCTTGCGTTTTCACGCGCAATATGTACGAACCTTCTTACAAGTTCGTCCCTCTTATCCTTAAGGAGCTTATGCCCGCGCTTTGCTGTTACAAGCCGTCTTTTAGCGCGGGTAAGTTCCATTCTGGTTGGGTTTACGCGGAGTTCAGACATTAGGCGTCCTCCTCATTTTCAAGGGGAAGGTATTTATCTACCATATCGTCGCGTATGCGCTTAAGCTCGTTGCGCGGTATAAGTTTCAGCAGCTCCCAGCCAAGGTTAAGCGTTTCTTCTATAGAGCGGTCTTCGTTGAAACCTTGGGAAACATATTGTTTTTCGAATTCATCTGCGAAATTCGCGAACTGCTTATCTACATCGCTAAGCGCGGCATCGCCAAGGATTATGGCAAGCTCTTTAGCGTCCTTCCCGCGCGAATATGCGGCGAACAGCTGGTTCATAGTGGGAGCATGGTCTTCCCTTGTTTTGCCTTCGCCAATGCCTTTGTCCTTAAGGCGCGATAGGCTTGGCAGCACGTTTATAGGCGGCTCTATGCCTACGCGGTGCAGTTCGCGGCTTAGTATTATCTGCCCTTCTGTAATATAGCCTGTAAGGTCGGGTATGGGGTGGGTTATATCGTCTTCCGGCATGGTAAGTATAGGCAGCTGCGTAATAGAACCCTTTTTGCCTCTAATGCGCCCTGCCCTTTCGTACATGGAAGCGAGGTCGGTATATAGGTACCCCGGGTATCCGCGTCTGCCCGGCACTTCCTTGCGCGCGGCAGATACTTCCCTTAGCGCCTCTGCGTAGTTTGTTATATCCGTCATTATTACAAGCACATGCATGTCTTTTTCGTAGGCTAGGTATTCAGCAGCGGTAAGCGCCATGCGCGGTGTGGCTATGCGCTCTATGGCGGGGTCGTCAGCTAGGTTCATAAATAGTACCGCGTGTTCTATAGCGCCTGTGCGGGTAAAATCCTGTATAAAATAATCTGCCTCTTCAAATGTGATACCTATAGCCGCAAATACAACGGCAAACTGTTCCTCTGTGCCAAGTACCTTTGCCTGCCTTGCAATTTGTGTTGCAAGCCTTGCATGGGGCAGACCGTTGCCTGAAAACACAGGCAGTTTTTGACCGCGTACCAAGGTATTAAGCCCGTCTATAGCGGATATGCCTGTCTGTATAAATTCGCTAGGGTAGTCCCTTGCAGCGGGGTTAATAGGCTCTCCGTTTATATTGCGGCGCTCATCTGGGATAATAGCGGGACCGCCGTCCCTTGGGTTTCCCATGCCGTCAAATATTCTGCCGAGCATATCCATTGAAAGGGATAGCTCTATCCCTCGCCCTAAAAAGCGCACCTTGCTGTCGTCTATCTTAAGACCGTGGCTGCTTTCAAAAAGCTGAACTAGCGCTTTGTCGCCGTCGACCTCAAGCACTTTGCCGCGCCTTATTTCTCCGTTTACCTGTTCAATTTCTACAAGCTCATCGTAGGAAACGCCGGATACATTCTCAACCATGAGAAGCGGACCTACAACCTCCTGTATGCTGCGGTATTCTTTAAGCATTTAATTCTCCTTCTTCTGACAGCATGGCGACTTGATTGTTAAGCTCCTGCTCGTATGCTTCAAATATACTAAGTTCTTTTTCCGGTAGGTATTTAGCTCTTGCTATATCGTCCCTTATGGGTAGGCTTAGTACACGGCTTAGCTGTGCGCCGTTTGCAAGCGCTTCTCTGCCCTTTTGCCCATATAGCAGTATAAGCCTTAGCATATTGTATTGTTTTTCAAGCGATGTATATGTATCTGTTTCGTCAAATGCGTTTTGGTGCAAATAGTCTTCTCTAATGGACCTTGCAACCTCCATTGTAAGCCTGTCATCCCAGCTTAGGGCATCTATACCGACAAGGCGGACGATTTCATCAAGCTCGGATTCCCTTTGCAGTATGCTCATCGCTTCAAGGCGCAGGGAGTTAAAGTCCTGAGCGATATTGTCTGTATACCAAGGGGAGAGAGAGTCCAAGTATAGTGAGTAGGACTCTAGCCAGTCTATAGCAGGGAAATGGCGCGCATAGGCTAGCGGTGCGGATAGCCTCCAGAATACCTTTACTATGCGAAGGGTGGCCTGCGAAACAGGCTCAGAAATATCGCCGCCTGGCGGGGATACAGCGCCTATTGCAGATATGGAGCCGTAGCGCTCTTTATTTGCAGTGCATTTTACCACGCCCGCGCGCTCATAGAATTCTGCTATACGGCTTGAAAGGTATGCGGGGTAACCTTCTTCGCCCGGCATTTCTTCAAGCCTTCCGCTCATCTCGCGCAGCGCTTCCGCCCACCTACTGGTAGAGTCCGCCATTATGGCTACCTTGTAGCCCATATCGCGGTAATATTCTGCTATGGTGATTCCGGTATATATGGAAGCCTCGCGCGCCGCAACGGGCATGTCGGAGGTATTTGCTATAAGCACTGTACGCTTCATAAGGGTTTCGCCGGTGCGCGGGTCGTATAGGTTGGGGAATTCCATAAGCACGTCGGTCATCTCATTACCGCGCTCGCCGCAGCCTACATATACGATAATATCGGCATCCGCCCATTTAGCAAGCTGGTGCTGTACTACGGTTTTTCCGGAGCCGAAAGGTCCCGGCACTGCGGCGGTTCCGCCTGAAGCTATAGGGAAAAATGTATCTATTACTCTCTGCCCTGTAACCATGGGGCTTGTTGGAGCCAGCTTTTCGCGGTAGGGGCGTCCACGCCTTACTGGCCAGCGTTGTATCATGTTTATATCGTGGGTTTCGCCCTTATCACCTGCTATGGTGCATACGATGTCCTCCACTTTTGCACTGCCTGTATGTATAAATTTAACTGTACCTGAAACGCCGTGCGGTACCATTATTCTATGTTCAACAACCACGCTCTCCTGAACTACGCCAAGTACATCACCGCCTGATACGCTGTCGCCCACGGAAACCCTAGGCATAAACGCCCATTCCTTTTCGCGATCAAGCGCAGGCACGTCAATGCCGCGTTTTATCCTGTCGCCGGCGATATCTCTTATAGCGGTAAGCGGGCGTTGTATACCGTCGAATATGGACTCTATAAGCCCGGGACCAAGCTCCACCGAAAGCGGAGCGCCTGTTGAATATACAGGCTCCCCGGGACCAAGCCCTGCGGTTTCCTCGTATACCTGTATTGAAGCCCTATCTCCGCGCAGCTCTATAATTTCGCCCACTAAGTGGCTGTTGCTAACGCGCACAACGTCGTACATACGCGCGTCCGCCATGCCGCTAGCTACTATAAGCGGGCCTGATACTTTAATAATGGTTCCTTGTGCCATTTAAGTTTCCTCCGTATTGTTAAGCAGTATGTTTGCGCCTACAGCACGCTCCACATGGCTTTTAAGGCTTTGCATTGCAAAGCCGTCTGTTCCCTTGGAGCCGGGTATGGGTATAAGCGCAACATCAGCGTTGCTGTTATATCTATCTAAAGTTTCGGGTATCATACGTGCTATATCTTCTGTAATAAATATTATGCCTATGCCTTCGCTTACCAGCCTATGTACAGCCATATTAGCTTTTTCAGGGCTGTCGCAGGATGCAACCTGCATACCAAGCGTACGAAAAGCGAGTACTATATCGCTGTCGCCTATTACGCCTATTTCCTGCAATTTTTTAGACATATAGTTCACGCAGCCTTTCTTGTATTATTTCATTTGAAAAGCCGTTTTCCTTACCTGCGAGTATAAGCCGTATTGCCTGCGCTTCTCTATCCCTCATGAGAAGGTGCCCTATAAGCCTTTCGTCCTTGTCTATGCTGCTTTTGTAGGGGAAGAAAAGCTCAAGCAGATTATCGTCAGCCCTTTTCTGGAATAAGGCGATTTTTGTATCGTCCATAAAAGCAGCGATAGCGCTTTGGTATAGTTTGCCGCCGTAAACTTGCATTAAAAGCGGCAGGTTTTCAGGCTCCTCATATGCCTTTTGCCATTTACTTTCTGAAATATTACCGCCGGGCAGCAGCATTTTTTTGAGAAATTCATAGGGCTTGCCTAAGTGCATAGAACGTATTGCCATTGCATAGTTGGTGGTATCCGCCATGGTGGTGAAGTATTTGTGCAGTAGCTTATGCTTTTTTGGAAGCTTATTAAATACATAAGACATATACGCCTTGTCAAGAGTAATATCAATATGCATAGGGTCTACATTATCTTGCAGGATAATATCCTCAATTTCTTTAACGGCTGTCTGCAATTCTTCGGGCAAAACATCGTAGCGTTTTTCCTCGGCGGCAAGCCTTAACTTTTCAGGCTCAATAGTGCCGTTTGGGGATAGCAGTCCCGGCTCAATGTTAAGTGCAGACGCCTTTAAGATTATCTTAAGGTTGGTAACATCACTCTTAAGAAGAAAAAGATTTACCATTTCCACATCGGTTGTAAGTTCAAGGACAAGCTTGCAGGCATTCTGTATATGTTCAAGCGCATTTTGCTCATCGTTGCCACTATCAGGCCAGCCATACTCAACAAGTATTCGGCGAAGTTCCGGTGCACTATTAGCTTGAAGCAGACGCTCAAGCTTGGCGCTGTTTATTGCATTAGCTTCTATAAGGCTGATTCGACCGATTGCATAGTATATGCTATCTTGCGGCAAAAAACATCCCCCTCCTATACATCGCCGGAGAACAGAATTTTGGCAACTTCGCCCTCAAGCTCTTGGCGCTTTGAATTGACTATTGCTTCAAAGGTGCAGTTTATTTCAACCCCGTCTTTTTTTAGTATAAATCCGGTGCCAGAAACAAAGTTATCATGGCTTAGACGTATAAGCCCATTTTTGCCCGACTTTTTAAGAGCTTCATTTATTTCGAGTATAAAGTGCTCGTCAAATAGCTGTTTGGACTTTTCCGCAGGCTGGAGAGCTTCATCGCCCGATGCAAGGGACAGTATCTGTCTAAGAAAAAATTCTTTCTTCTCTTTATCGGGCAGCGCGTAAAGCAGCTCCAAGGCTCTGTCAAAGGCACTGGAAACCAGCTCTCTTTTTGATGAAAGCAGGTCTTTTTTGTTTTCGAGTTCGCTCATGCGTAGCATTCTATCCTGCATAGCGGCGGATTCCCTCTCAAACTTTACGCGGTCATTTTCGCGCATTTCACTAATGCGCTTATTAGCCTGCTGCTTTATTTCATCGGTTCTTTGCTTTGCAGCATTTATTATATCCGATGCTTGTTTTGCGGCGTCCTCTTTTAATTTTGTAAGGATAGGCGTTGCGTCCATAACGTCCCCTTATATTGAGTTTACAATTAGGAAGGATATAAGTAGTCCGAAAACTGCGTAGGTTTCAACCATGACAGCCATGGTAACGCCGCGGCCTGACATATCAGGGTGTTTACCCGTCATTAGCATACCCGCCTGTGAAACGCGCGCCTGCTTAATTGCGGAATACCAGCCAACTATCATAACGGGTAGGCAGCCGACTATGTATTTTATACCTTGGTCTATAGTTACAGATACCATCTGCCCGCCAAGCACGCCCGTATTTATAAGAACTATAACAGCTATAAGGAAACCATAGATACCTTGTGTAGCCGGGAGCAATTGCAGTACGAGCAATTTGCCTGCAACTTCGGGGTTCTCAGTTGCAACGCCTGCTGCAGTTTCACCTGCCATGCCAACGCCACGGCTTGAGCCTATACCTGTTACTATAACCGCAAGAGATGCTGCTATAAGGGCGAGTATTTGACCGAGTTGTAATTCCATTTTGTTTCTCCTTTCAAATAGAGCAATATATACTAAGCGACAATCTCGCTTTGTATGCTAACATAACGTGTTTTCATGTCGAGGGGCTTAAAGGCTTTGCCGCCATCCTCGTAGAACTTGCTGAAAAATTCTATATATTGCAGCCTGCAGCCGTGTACATATGCGCCAAGGGCGTTTATACCAAGGTTAAACAGATGACATACTACAAATGCTACAGCAGCAATTATCTTCGCTACTATGCCGCCCGACCATAGCATGCCTATAAGCAGGTTAAACACCATACCTATAACCCCTGTTGCAAGACCCATGCCGAATAAGCGCATATAGCTTAATATATCGCTTACCCAGCTTGTTACACCGTACAATGCGCCAAGACCGCTTATTAGCCGCTTTATGGGGTTTTTCTTGTCCCGTCCTGTCATGACGATTATTATGCCGCAACCTATAAGTGCAAGGTATTTGCCTATTTTTGCTGTTGAGGGCACTATAAGTAGCCCAAGCCCTACGAGAAGAATAAGCCAGCTTATATTGTCTGATATAGCGGCAACAACATCGCCCCTTTTAATGTTTTGGTAAGCTCCTACAAACACGCCCGCAAACAGGTGTATTACGCCTATTCCAAGGCAGGCAACCATTACAGGCAGAGGGTCGTTTATGGCGTCAAAGGGGAAGAAGCGAGTAAATTGGGGCAACACATTGAAGCCAATAACGGTGTTAAATGCTAACCCCCAAAATACAGTCGCTGCACCGCAGAACATTAGCAGGTACAACATTTTTGCGTTGCGTACGGGGATTTTTTTAATCTTAATAAATGCAAATATAACCAGCGCCATAAGAAAACCGTAGCCGGCATCAGAAAGCATTACGCCAAACAATGTCATGTAGAAAGGTGTCATAACGGCAGTAGGATCAAGTGCCCTGTACATTGGCAGCGAAAAGCCCTCGACAACAGGCTCAAATGCGGTTACAAAGTTGCTGTTTTCAAGTTTTACAGAGGGTTCCTCGTCAGGCAGTGGGTCTCTTAACTCTATAGCAGTATAGGGAGCAATAGAGAGTATGCGCTGCTTCAGTTTTTCGGCAGAGCTTTCAAGTACCCAGCCCTGCATATAGAATGTACTTTCGGTTTCGTGGGAAAGCTCCGATGCCTCAAGCTGCGCTTTTTTAAGCATAAGTAAATCGTGAAAGGATTTAAGCCTTGGCAACTCGTCCCCAAAAGATGTTATTTTGCTGTTAAGCTCTTTTTCGTTTATATCTAATTTTTTTTCTTGTTCCCTAAGCGAAATCAGATATTCCTTTGGGCTCATGTCGTTAAGACCTGAAAAAGTTTCCCTAGTGAATGAAAGCTTTTCAAGCAGCTCAAGCGCGGGTCCCTTGTCATCTTTATGTATTGCTACAAGTATAAAGCGTTCGCTTGGGCTTTCACTTATCACTTCATAGCTTGCGGATAGACCTAAAAAGCCCTCCTCAAGTCTTTCTAAATTACGCGGGAAAATTGTGCCTGCAAGCATTATAACCGTTTTAGAGCGGCGAAGCTCACTTTGGCTATATACAAGCGGCTTCCAAGGTTCATATTGTTTTATTGAAGCTGTTATACGCTGCTTTAAACTTCGTATTTCTGCAATACCCCTGTCTATTTCGTCAAGCGAATCCAGTATGTTTATAAAATTATCTTTATTATCTCTTATTTCTTTAGCTTCATCAGCCAAAACTACTCTGTATTGACCGAAGGAGGGTTTTTTCTCGGTGTCGTATCTTGAAAGCCTGTCTATAGTGCGGCGTACCCTAGGTAAGAGCTGTTCTACCTCTTCACTTTGTACCAGCGGGGTGGAATCTGAAAGCTCTTCAGGGAGCGGAGTAAGCTCCACACAACCCATACCCTGCATAAGCTTTAACAGCTTTTCCTTGTCTTTCTTTAGACCCAGTAGGGTTAGGCGTTTCATTTTAGCTACGGCCATTATTAAGTACCTTATCTACTATGGATTGCGCAGCCAAGTGAAGTCTGCCTTCCGTCTTTGTAAGCTGTTTTTCTATTTCTTTTTTATTGTCCTCACTGCGGGAATTTACAATAGCCTCTATCTGGGTCTTTCTTTCGTCTATTTTGTCAAGGTAGCGGCTTCGAAGTTCTTTTTCCTGAGCTTTAATATCCTGCGCACAGGCTTCCTCGCAGGAACTTATCATATCCCTTGCCTGTCTGGAAGCATCCGCGATTATAGAAGCGGTTTCTTCCTCCGCCCTTGTTATGGTGCTAAACAGATCCATTATTCCCTCCAAAGAAAACACAATAATATTATCGCATACGTAAAATATTATAACATCTATCATACGGTTTTTCAAGCGAGGATTACAATAATGGCAAAGATTCGGACAACATTATGAAAAACTCACAATAATAAAACTCTGATTTTACAAGGAATGCTTGTATAGTTCAAGCTTATTATGATATAATTGCCTTGAAATGCTAGGAAAGGTGTGCTATGATTAGAACAGGTAAAGTAGTCAGATTTGAAAAAGGTCGTCCGCTCGTTTGTTTTGATAGGCTTGCGGCGTGTGAAAGCTGCGGGGCATGCATGGAGAGCAAAACGCAAACCCTAGTTAGAGTGCTGGGGGACGCGGAAATTGGCGATATTGTAGAGGTTGAACTTCCCGACAGGCGCGTGCTTACGCTGTCGGTAATTATGTATATATTGCCTATTGTGGCATTGATATTAGGTCTTGCAGTAGGAAACCGCTTTTTCGCGGAGCAAGGCGTAGCGTTTTTAATAGGACTATTATCCCTTGGGATGGCTTTTTTAGCAGTTAAAATATTTGATAACTGGCTGCAAAACCAGCCTAAATGGCAGCCCCATATAGTGGAAGTAAATAAAGAAAACAATTAGTTATTTTACATAAAAAGTAAAGGAGTATCATTGTGCCTGAAAAAGACAAAGTGCGAATTATCCCCTTAGGTGGGGTTGATGAAATTGGTAAGAATATAACCGTGGTTGAATACGGGGAAGATATCCTTGTTGTAGACTGCGGCTCGGTATTTCCAAAGGAAGATATGCTTGGTATAGACCTTGTTATACCTGATGTAAGCTATCTTATTGCAAATAAAGACAGGATAAGGGCATATATATTTACCCACGGGCATGAGGACCATACCGGCGCTACGCCATATGTGCTGGATAGAGCGCCTGCGCCCGTATACGGTTCAAGGCTTACCCTTGCCCTTGTGGAAAACAAACTGCGTGAGCACGGCATACGCAATATAAAGTTTAATCCCGTGCAGCCAAGGCAGATAGTGCATATAGGTCCCTTTACTGTGCAGTTTATTAAAGTAAACCACTCTATTAGCGGTGCCTATGCTGTAGCCATAACAACAGGCGCCGGCACCATAATATTCACCGGCGACTTCAAGATAGACTTTACCCCAACAGACGGCGAACCTACAGACCTTAACACTTTCGCTGCATATGGCGATAGGGGCGTGCTTGCCCTGCTTTCAGACAGTACTAATGTAGAGCGCAGCGGCTACACAATGTCTGAACGTAAAATAGCCCAAACCTTTGATTATCATATAAGCACTGCCGGAGGCAGGGTGATAATTGCCATGTTTTCAAGCAATATCAACCGCGTACAGCAGGTGGCTAACTGCGCCGCTCAATACGGCAGGAAGATATGCTTTGTAGGCAGGAGCATGATAAACGTAAGCAGCGTTGCTATGGAGCTTGGGGAGCTTAATATACCACGGGACAACCTAATATCCATAGATGATATAAACCGCTATAGGGATGATCAGGTGCTTGTAATTACTANCGGCAGCCAAGGCGAACCTATGAGCGGGCTTACCCGCATGGCGTTTGCTGAGCACCGTAAACTGCAGATAAAGCCAAGCGATAAAATAATAATATCCGCAACTCCTATACCCGGCAACGAGGTATATGTTTCAAGGGTAGTAAATCAGCTTTACCGTTGCGGGGCGGAGGTAATATATTCTGCGTTGGCGGACGTACATGTGTCTGGTCACGCATGCCAGGAAGAGCTTAAAATAATCTATACACTGGTTAAGCCGCGGTACTTTATACCCGTACACGGCGAATACCGTATGCTGTGGCAGCACGCAGAGCTTGTTGAAAGCATGGGTATGCCAAGGCAAAACATAGTACTTCCCGAGATGGGGCAGGTGCTGGAATTAAGCGAAGATTCCATAGCCATAGCGGGCGTTGTGCCAAACGGTACCGTTCTTGTTGACGGTCTTGGCATAGGCGATGTAGGTAATGTAGTTTTAAGAGACCGCAAGCATCTATNGCAGGACGGTCTAATAATAGTTGCAATGGCGTATGACAGAACAAACGGCGTTCTTGTTTCAGGACCGGAAGTTATATCTAGGGGCTTTGTATATGTGCGCGAAAATGAGGATCTTATCGATGGCATAAGAGATGCGGTACGCAATCTAATAGAATCCTACGAGAATATCGAAGGCGGTGACTGGCCCAGTATAAAGAACCGCATAAAGGACGAACTTCGTCGTTACATATACGAAAAAATAAAGCGCAACCCTATGATACTGCCTGTAATAGTCGATTTAGGATAAATAATGCTTATGGATACTGCCCGTAAATTATCGGGCGAGCTGCTCAAATCGCCTGAGTATTTGGAGTACAAAAGGGCAAAGGAGGAGCTTTCAAACGATGAATACGTTTCATCGCTTGTAAGGGCATACAACGCGCTTGAAATGTCGCTGAATATGGGCAGCGTAATTGAAAAAGAACCCGACAGCTTAAACACAAAGCGTTTTGAGGAGCTGTCCTCTCTTATATACGAAACACGCGAAGGAAGCGCATATCTGCTGGCTAAGATGCGCCTGCAAAGTTTGATGGGCGAAGTGTTCAGCATTATCTCAGGACCTATTGATTTTTTTAATCTATAGTTTAGCAGAGGGAAAGCTATGTATGATGATAATATAACACCGGGATTTGGCGCAGGCCTATGGAAAATTATAAGGTCGGTGCTTATGTTTTTTTGTGCGCTATTGTTACTATATGGCATATTAAGCTTTGCAGTAAGCTCAATAAAAGAAAAATGGGTGAACCCTGTAGATGTTTCCGATAACCGCGAGGTAAGCTTCGTAGTAAATAGCGGCGATAGTTTAAGCCGTGTTTCAAACAACCTAGAGAAACAGAAATTAATAAGGAGCAGCTCCTTTTTTAAGTACTTTGCGGATTTTAAGGGCTTCGGTCAAAAGATACAGGCGGGGGAGTATAAGTTAAAACGCTCCATGACCTTAGACGAGATACTTGAAAATCTATCAACCGGGGACGGTAAACCCATAGTGCGGGATATAACTGTTATTCCGGGTTGGACTATAGAAGATATAGCTAATTATCTGGTAAAAGAAGGCGTTATCGCTTCTAGCGATACTTTTCTTTCGCTATGCAAAGGTGGGGAAAAGTTCAACGCTTATTACTATGTGCACGATGTACTTTCAAGCCCTGATAAGCACCTGCGTAAATATGCGCTTGAAGGCTACCTTGCGCCCGATACATACGAAATTTACACAAACGCAAGCGAGGAAGATATAATCAAAAAACTTGTAAGCCAAACAGAGGCGGTGTACCCGGCAGACTACCATGAAAGGGCTGAGGAGCTTAAAATGTCTATGGACGATATATTTACCCTTGCCTCGCTTATAGAAAAAGAAGCTAAAACTGCCGACTTTGCCCGTGTATCTGCAGTATTTCACAACAGGCTAAAGCAAAATATCAGCCTAGGCAGCGATGTTACTATAAAATATGTGTTGGGAACAAAACGTATGGTGCTTAGCAATGAAGATATTAATATAGATTCTCCATACAACAGCTATAAGCATAAAGGCTTGCCGCCGGGCCCTATATGTAACCCTTCCGCAAATGCAATACGCGCTGCGTTATACCCCGATGAGCAGTTTCTTAAAGATAATATGCTTTATTTCTGTAGCAAGAACCCCGATACAGGCGAGCTGCATTTCTCCAAAACGCTTAAGGAGCATGAACAGGCGGTCAAGATATACTTGCCGCTATGGCAAGCCTTTGACGATAAGAATAATCCGTAAAATATAGTAAATATTAATTAATTGTGGTAATATACTGTGCATATAATAAAAGGAGGAAGAAAATGTCAAGGGCTGATAGATTAATCGAGACTGTTAAGCTTAAAGCCGATGAAGCGATTATTATACATAATCCTTCAAATATGTATTATTTAAGCGGCTATAGAGGGGAAGGAATACTCCTCATAACAGATAAAAAACGTGCGATTATTACAGATTTTAGGTATGTAGAGCAGGCACAGAGCGAGTCGCCCACTTGGGATGTAAAATCCATATCAACAGGCATCAGCTATATGAAGCTTGCCAAAGAAGAAGCTGGCGATGCGAAAAAAATTTATATTGAATACGAGCGTGTAACGGTAAAACAATATAAAGAGCTGGAATCCCTGTTTGAGGGGGCGGAGCTTTTGCCCCTTAATAATGCGCCTGAGAAACTGCGCAGCATAAAGGACGAGGGCGAAATAAAACTAATGGAGCAGGCTTGCAAAATTTCATCAGAAGCCTTTGACTATATAATAACATACATAAAAGAAGGGCTTAGCGAGATTGAAATAAAACTTGCCCTTGAAAATAAAATGTATGCGCTCGGAGCCGAGGGGCTGGCGTTTAACTCTATAGTCGCCTCTGGCGAAAACGGCTCACTGCCGCATGCCATACCCTCTGATAGAAAAGTCAAAAAGGGCGACCTTATCACCCTAGATTTTGGCGCTAAATATAAGGGCTACAGCGCAGATATGACAAGGACAGTCGCCCTTGGTGAGCCTACAGACAAAATGGCTGAAATATATTCCATAGTACAAGAGGCGCAGGAAACTTGCCAAAATGCGCTTGCGCCCGGCAAAGTATGCAAGGATATAGACGCCATGGCGAGGGATATAATAGGTTCCCGCGGCTATGGAGAAAATTTCGGTCATGGTCTTGGGCATGGCATAGGCATAGACGTGCATGAGGAGCCTAGGCTAAGCCCCGTATGTGATGAGTTGCTAAAGCCCGGTATAGTAATTACGGTAGAACCCGGGATATACTTACCCGGCATAGGCGGCGTGCGCATAGAAAACAGCTGCCTCATAACTGAAAACGGCGCAAGGTCGCTTATAACTGCACCAAGAGAGCTTATAATATTATAGGAGGATTAGAACATGATTACCGCAGGGGATTTTAGAAAAGGAATAACAATAGAGCTTGATGGCGATGTATGGACAATAGTTGATTTTCAGCACGTTAAGCCGGGGAAAGGCGCTGCATTTGTGCGCACCAAGATAAAAAACATAATGACAGGCGCCGTGGTTGAGCGTACGTTCAACCCTAGCGACAAGATGCCGCGCGCAAGGGTAGAAACCAAGGAAATGCAGTACCTATACAACGATGGTAATCTGTATTACTTTATGGATAATGACACCTTTGAGCAGATACCCTTAAACTATTCGCAGGTAGAGGAAGCGGTGCAGTTTGTAAAAGAAAACAGCAGTGTAAATATACGCTTCTTTAAAGGCGAAGCCTTTTCCGTTGAAGCGCCCAACTTTGTAGACCTTGAAGTAACCGAAACCGAGCCAGGCTTTAAGGGCGATACCGCCTCCAACACATATAAACCTGCAACTGTTGAAACGGGGTTCTCACTTATGGTGCCCCTGTTTATAAATATAGGCGACGTAATAAAAATAGACACCCGCACAGGTGAATACCTGTCCCGCGTGTAAAGGAGTAGAAAATGAGTAAACTGTCAAAAAATGTTGCGTACCTTAAAGGGCTTGCGAACGGCCTTAAGCTTGCAGCTGAAACGCCGGAAAGCGAATTACTGCTCTCAATAGTAGAGGCGCTTGAGGAATTCTCTGAGGAATATGATGAACTTATCGCAAGGATAGACCAATTGGACGATTATATAGGCGTGCTTGATGCGGATTTAAGCATGGTTGAAGACATATTTGAGGAAATCGTAGACAGCTTCCCTGAATCCCACTGCGATATGATGCATGATGATTATGATGAGGGCGACGATATTGAAGACGGCATAGTAGAATATGAATGCCCACACTGCGGCTACCTCACCCATTTTGAGGTGTGCGATTTTGACCTTGAGGAGGACTATCGCTGCCCATCCTGTCACCAACCCCTATTTCCCGACAGCGATGAGGAATATGAGGATGATGATTTTGACGAAGACGATGAAGAAAACGAAGATGGCGAAGAATAATATAAACTGATAAACATCGTTCTGCTTAATTAATAAAGTATAAAAACCCCGAGCTGTTATAATTCGGGGTTTTTATATTAGATTTTGCTATTTAGTGCAAACTACAAAAAGCAACAGTATATACTACGGAATAAGCTGTTATTGTGCTATGTTAATTTGACGGATTACCATCTTACAACAATTCTGATATAAATGTAAAAGTTTGGTCGTCAGCTCCGGGGAGGCTTTCATGTGCGAAGTCAGGCCATAAGCGGTATTCCTTAGGGGCTAAAATCTTGTTGTATGCTGCAAACTGGGTAGAGGGCGGGCATATGGTATCCATAAGACCTGTGAACATTAGTGTTTTGCCCTTTATCCTGTGCGCTAGGTGCTGAATGTCTATATAGCCAAGCTTTGTAAATATTGCATCTGCGCGTTTGTGCATAGGGTCAAATTTTCTAAAATATTCGGATAATTCCTTATAGGCGTTTACGGAAAGGTCTAGCTGGTGCACGCGCTTATAATCGCTCATGAAAGGATACACGCTTACAAGACGCTCTATCTTAGGCTCAAGCGCAGCACAAGCTATTGTAAGCGCACCGCCCTGTGAGCCGCCTGTGGCTGCTACTCTGTTTTCATCAACATAGGGGAGCGCCATAACAACCCTTGCAAGCTGTGCCGTATCTAAAAAAAGCGCGCGGGTTAGGAGTTTATCCGGGTTCTCGTCCTCCATGCCGCGTATTATCTGCCCGTGCATGGTATTGCCTTTTACGCCGCCTACGTCTTCACTTTTTCCGGCTTGACCGCGGCAATCAAGCGCAGCTACAACAAAGCCTGAAAGCGCATAGGGCGTATAGCTAAGCCAATCAAGGGAAGCGCCTGTGTAGCCGTGGAACATAAGCACCGCAGGGAAAGGACCTTCGCCATCAGGCACAAGGAGTTTTGAGTAAATATTTGCGCCTTCTACGCCTGTAAACCACATATCAAAGCATTTAATATTAGGGGCGCTAAAATCGGCAGGTACTAATTTACAATCCGTACCGAGGGAATGCATTTCATCCAAGGCGCGGTTCCAGAATTCCTCGTGGTCAGAAGGCTTGGGGTTTGTGCCTTGATAGGTGAGCATTTGCTCAAATGGCATGTCAAATAGGGGCATAGTATCCTCCTTAAAATATATTATGGCAATACTACCTTGCCGGGGTTTAATATTGAATTAGGGTCAAACAGCTTTTTAATGCCGCTCATAAGCTGCATTTGCCTATCTCCCACGCTTTCAAGCAGGAAATCTCTCTTAGCGTGACCTATTCCGTGTTCGCCAGATACTTCTCCGCCAAGCTTCCTGGCATAGTCATACAGCTCCTGCATTACTTTTTGCACTAGCGGCTTCCATACATCATCGCTCAAATCGTCCTTACATACATATATGTGCAGGTTGCCATCGCCCGCATGACCGAATGAGCACAGGCGTATACTGTTTTCCTTACCTATTTCTATGCTTTTGCGTACAAAATCAGCTATTTTATCTCTCGGAACAACCACATCGCATTCGTCCATAGAAGGGGTGCTGTTGTTTATAGCTTCAAGGAAAGCTCCTCTAGGGTTCCATATGCTTTCCTTTCTGTCGTCTGTATCTGCAAGCAATACATCCCTTGCGCCAAGCGAAAGCAGCGTATCTGTCAGTGCTTCTATTGAGGGCTTAAGCGCTTCATCGCTTGCTCCGTCAAGGCGTACAAGTAGATATGCATCTGCGCTGCTGTCTGGGAACTGTTTGCCAAGGTATGTTTCGGCGGTGGCTATTACTTCCCTTTCCATAAACTCAACCGCAGTAGGCTCACAGCCGCAGGCGAGTACGCTGGGTACCGCGTTTATGCAGTTATCAAGGTCATCAAAGGGGATAAGAAGGCTTACGCTCTCCTTAGGTTCAGGTATTAATTTTACTATGAGCTTTGTAAGTATGCCAAGCGTGCCTTCGCTGCCTATCATAAGCTGTAAAAGCGAGTATCCGGAGCTGGTTTTAACCGTTTTGCCGCCTAGTGTAATAATCTCGCCATCTGGCAGTACCATCTCCATGCCTAGTATATAATCCCTAGTAACGCCATAGCGTACTGCACGCATACCGCCTGCATTCGTCATTGCGTTTCCGCCTATGGTAGCGGTTTTTTCGCCGGGATCAGGCGGATAGAAAAGCCCTGTGCCTTCAAGGTGTTTAGGAAAGTCCAGCAGCATAAGCCCGGGTTCCACAGTTGCTGTCATATTTTTAGTGTCTACTTCAAGCACGCGGTTCATTTTATCAAGAGCCAGCACTATTCCGCCTTTTATAGGTACACAGCCGCCGCAAAGACCCGTTCCCGTACCCCTTGGTGTAACAGGTATGCGTTTTTCATTACAGTATCGCATGATGTTTGAAATCTCCTGCGTTTCTTTGGCTATAAGCACAGCTTCAGGCATAAATGTGCCGTACTCAAGCATTTCATCTCTGGAATAGTCAACGCTTATATTTTCACCGTGCATTACTCTGCCGGGCATTATCTCTTCAAAGAAGGCGATATCCGCAGCATCTACCTTTTTATACGGCTTCATACTTACCTCCATTTTGTAAAAGCTCTGTAAGCTCCGGTACTATTTTATATAAATCTCCTATTATGGCAAGATGGGCTACGGAGAATATATTCGCATCTTTATCCTCATTTATGGCGACTATGCAATCGCTCCCGCTCATACAGGCGGTAAACTGCACAGCACCGCTTATGCCGCATGTTATCATAAGCCTAGGTTTTACGGTACGCCCGCTTAAGCCTATCTGCCTATCAGGCGGTGCCCAGCCTTTTTCAACCAGCGGTCTTGTAACTGCCCAATCCCCGCCAAGAGCCTTGGCTAAGTCCTTTATAAGTTCTAAATCAGATTCCTTTTTTAAGCCCCTGCCGCCTGCAACGAGTATTTCAGCGTCCGATATAGACTTACCCGCAGGGATAGGCTCCGTGTTTACATGTGTAACCTTGGAATCAAAAACTTTTTTTGGGATTTTTCTGTTTATTATTTCACCGGACGGCTTATCCTGTCTTATAGGCGCGTCCATAACCTTATAGCGTACAGTTGCAAACTGAGGTCTTGTGCTCTCCGTTACTATTTGAGCCATAATATTGCCGCCAAATGCAGGGCGTATCTGTACAAGGTCGGTATTATTTTTCATCAACAGCTTAGTGCAGTCTGCGGTAAGACCGGTAAGGAAGCGCGTAGATAATCTAGGCGCAAGGCTTCTCCCAAGGGAAGTTGCGCCTATAAGTACTACGGAAGGCTTTATATAGTTTATATAATCCTCTGCACAGTCTGCGAACACATCTGCTCTAAAGAAGCTAAGCGCAGGGTCATCATATACAGCAACATCCTTTACACCGTAGTGCAGTATTTCATTTGCTATATCTTTTACACCGCTGCCTATTACAAGCGCATGTACATCAAAAGATACATTTTTAGCAAGCTCCTGCGCCTTGCCTATCAGCTCTAAACTTACAGGGTGCAATTTCCCTCCCGTGGCTTCTGCAATTACAAGTATTCCCTTCCACAAGGTTTTATCCACGCTTTTAGCCTTTGTTTGAAGCCTTATTATAGCTTTTTCAGGGCAATTTTTAACGCATATATTGCAGAGCTTACAAGCAGCATTTATTTCCGGTTTGCCTTCAACCATATCTATGGCATTAAAGGGGCAGTTTTCAGCGCATATTCCACAGCCTGTACATTTTCTTTCAAGTATAGCTATCTTAGACATATTTACCCCCTATATATATTTCCATGCTATGAGCTGCTCATATGCACGGTTAGCTAAGTCTTTACCCTCTATTACAACCCGCTCTATATCGCTATCGGGAGGGAATATACGCTCAACCTGTGTTGGGCTGCCGGATAGACCGTAATGCTCTTCATTCTGGTCTAAAAAACGCTCAAGCCCGTATATCTCTATATGTTTATCCTTGACCTCTTTTGCTTTTTTTAGCGAGGGAAGGCGCGGCATGTATATATCCTTCTCAACGGTTACAAGGCAGGGGAAAGGCATGTATATCGTTTCAACAGTATCTTGAAGCTGCTGAACTACCTCTATTCCATTATCCCTTAATTTGATAGCGCTTACCCATGCGGCGTGGGGTATACCCATATGCTCTGCTATTGATGGACCTACCTGAGCGGTATCGCCGTCTGTGGTTTGCTTTCCGCAGATTATAAGGTCAAAATCCCCAACGGAGCGTATTGCCTGTGAAAGCGTGTAGCTTGT
>JGI24709J26583_10000262_pt1 | contig 43422 bp, 46 predicted proteins | sample BioPla2DNA1_FD_26583 | JGI IMG/M metagenome (IMG submission 26583) | reverse complement strand
TAAAAACTAATTCCTTCCAAAATCCTTCCACCTGAGCCTTTTTAGGCCGCGAAAGCATTGATTTTAAGCGGTTTTTCAGTTTCTTGGTCTTACTCCCACTCAATCGTCGCAATTGGTTTTGGACTTAAGTCATAAAGTACTCTACAAACACCATCTACTTCTGATAGGATTCTATCTGTTATGTGTTTTAATACCTTATAATCAATCTCTGGAACAGTACAATGTAATGCATCTACAGTATTGACTGCTCTAATGATTACTGGCCAGTAATCTAAACGTTTTCCATCTTTTACTCCAGTTGAAGTAATATCTGGAATAACTGTAAAAAATTGCCAGACTTTATCAGTCAAGTTTGCTTTATCAAATTCTTCTCTTAAGATCGCATCAGCTTCTCTTAAGGCATGTAATCTATCTTTAGTAATTGCTCCTAGACATCTAATTCCTAAGCCCGGTCCTGGAAAAGGTTGTCTATCAACCATTGATGAAGGTAATCCTAAAGCTCTACCAACTACTCTAACTTCATCCTTGTACAAACTTTTGACTGGTTCAACCAGTTCTAATTTCATATAATCAGGTAAACCACCCACATTATGATGAGCTTTTACTCCTTTAGATTCTATAATATCTGAGTAAATTGTTCCTTGAGCTAAAAATGAAATACCCTCTAGTTTTGAAGATTCTTCATCAAACACCTTGACAAATTCATTGCCGATGATTTTTCTTTTTGCTTCTGGATCCGATACTCCTTCTAATAGTTTTAAAAATCTATCAGTTGCATCAACATAGACAATATTGGCATCCAGTTGTCCTTCAAATAGTTCAAGGACTGCTTCTGATTCGCCTTTTCGCATTAAACCATGATTAACGTGGACTGATATTAATTGTTTGCCAATGGCTTTAATTAACAGTGCTGCAACAACAGTTGAATCAACTCCACCAGATAAGCCTAACAGTACTTTTTTATCTTTAACCTGATCTCTGATTTCTTTAACCTGTTTTTCTATAAATTCATTGGCCAATTCTATAGTTGTAATTCTAGCCATATTTTCATCTCTTAATTTCATATATTCTCCTACTTCAAACCTTCTATTAGCTTACATAAATTCTGATAAAAATAATTAATATGAATTCCATCAATTAAAATATGATTTACCTCAATTGACACGTTCATCTTCTTTCTACCCTTTTCCTGGATATATTTTCCCCAACCAATTCTAGGGACACTATCTTCCTTAGCCTTGGGATTTGATAAGTCTCTTTCATTGGTTAAGGCAGTCATCTCTAACCACGGAACACAGGTGTAGTATATTAAGTCGTTTGTTTCTGTTTGATGGTTAATGAAGTGATTCTGATTTTCAGAAAGCTCTTTTGCCCTCTGACAGAAACTTTTTATATCATTGTCATGTTTCATTGTAACTATATAATATAAATCATCATCTTTTTTCATATCGGTAAACGATGGATGTCTTTGTTCAATATAATAAAGTTCTCCATTTTCAAAAATATAATGAAATTCTTCTGTCATATTTATTGCTTCAGTGCACAACCAGATAAAAGCATAATAGAAAGATAATCCTTCTTTTTTTACATATTCATAAACTTCAGTAACATCGATATTAAATCCAAGCACATAGAAAGGATTTGATATACCTTTGTTGAAGTTAAAAATCTCTTTTCGTCTATAGTTATTTAAATCAACTAATTTCATAACTATTGAGAATTATCCTTACTTTTAACGATAACATCATGAGCCCCACCTTCAACAATTGAAGTAGAAGAAACAAGCGTCAGCTTAGCTTCTTTCTGCAATTGCTTAATAGAAATACAGCCACAATTACACATTGTTGATTTGATTTTATTAATTGTTATGGCTAAGTTATCTCTTAGTGGTCCAGCATAAGGAACATATGAATCAACACCTTCTTCAAAGGACAATTCAGTTTTTCCACCCATATCATATCTTTGCCAGTTTCTAGCTCTTTTTGAACCTTCGCCCCAGTATTCTTTAACATAATGACCATTGACAATTAATTTATTGCCTGGTGCTTCATCAAAGCGCGCAAAGTATCTTCCTAACATCACAAAATCAGCACCCATCGCTAAAGCTAAGGTAATATGATAATCATGAACAATACCACCATCTGAACAGATTGGAACATAGACACCTGTTTCTTTATAATAATCATCTCTGGCTTTCGCTACAGCGATTACTGCACTGGCTTGGCCTCGACCAATACCTTTAGTTTCTCTGGTGATACAGATAGAGCCTCCACCAATTCCTACTTTAACAAAATCCGCACCAGCATCGGCTAAAAATCTAAAACCATCTTCATCAACAACATTGCCAGCGCCTACCTTAACACTATCACCATAGTTATCTCTAATCCATTTTAGAGTGTTTTTCTGCCATACTGAATAACCTTCAGAGGAGTCAATACATAAAACATCCGCTCCGGCTTCAATTAAAGCTGGAACTCTTTCTTTATAATCTCTTGAATTGATACCGGCACCAACTAAATATCTTTTGTGTTTATCTAATACTTCATTAGGATTCGCTTTATGAGAATCATAATCTTTTCTAAAGACAAAACAAACCATATGGTTATTTTCATCAACAATCGGTAGTGCATTCAGTTTATGATCCCATATAATATCATTGGCTTCTGATAAAGTAATTCCTTCTTTGCCATAAACCAGCTTATCAAAAGGAGTCATAAAATCCTTTACCTTGGTATCTAAAGGCGTTCTACCAATTCGATAATCTCTACTGGTAACCACACCTAAAAGTTTCCCATCAGATAAACCATTTTCCGTTACTGCCATCGTCGAGTGATGAGTAACTGCCAACAAATCTAAAACATCCTGTAAAGTATCATCAGCTTTAACCGTTGAATCACTGACTACAAATCCGGCTTTATGACTTTTTACTTTTCTGACCATTTCAGCCTGATCTTCAATACTCTGAGCACCGTAAATAAAAGATAGTCCTCCTTCTTTAGCCAGCGCAATAGCCAGTTTATCATCAGAAACCGATTGCATAATCGCTGAAACAAGAGGTAGATTAATTTTCAAAGCTTTATAACTATCATCATTTGAATATTTTGTGATATAAACAGAAAGATCAACATTACTGATGATGCAGTTTTCATCAGTGTAACCAGGAATCAGTAAAAATTCAGAAAAAGTATGTGATACATCCTTTAAATAGTGTGCCATAAGATTATTCCCTCCCCTAAGTTAATACATTAATTCTTCTAATTTACTTTCTATTCTATACCATTTTAAAGGATTTTGGTATAAAATAAGGGCTGTTTTTTCACAAAGCTATTATTCTTTAAACTTTCTTATTTTTATCTTCAGTCACAAAAAAACCAGGTCTGACCTGGAATTGTCTTCTTATCGTCTTTTTGGTTGAACCTCTTTATCTGGCATTACTTTTTTTAAATAATTGTATATCTCTGAACCAACATATTTACAAAAGATAAATTTTTCTCCGTCTTGAAGAAACAGCGTTATTGAAGGATTAAATAATTTTTGTTTAAAATACCACTTTTTTATTTCGGATAAATAATATATTTCACATTCTTTAAGATTTCTTTCATCATAAATAACCAAATAATCTTTGTGACCCGAGAAAATCTTTTTTTCTTCTTTAAAAGTTATTATTAAACAATAAATTCCAAAAGGAATAGCTAAAATTTTCACTTCCACCAAATATAGCATCCAAACAAAAACTATCCAAGCAAAAAATATTAATGCTATTGGTTTATTTGTTATGTTACACAATGCTTTACTTTCTGGTAAATTAGCAACTTTAACTGTTCGGGATTTACGTTCGCTCATCAATACACCTCATTAAATCAATTTTAGCAATTTACTTTTTTTTGTTCAATTGATTTAAAATCAATAACACAATTTCACATAAGGCTATAATAATTCAATCCCGTTATTGCGACATGTTTCAATCATCTCTCCAGGCCAGATGCTGGCTTGAACTTCTCCAATATGAGCCTTATTCAATAAAACCATACATAATCTGGACTGACCAATTCCACCACCCATAGTAAGAGGAAGTTGATTATTTAACAATGCCTGATGATAAGGGTAAGCCATTCTATCAGAATTGTTACTTTTAATCAGTTGTTCGATCATTGATTCTTTGTTTACTCTAATCCCCATACTGCTTAACTCAATTGGCATTTCTAATAGATCATACCAGACTAGTAAGTCGCCATTAAGTTGCCAGTCGTCATAGTCTGGAGCTCTACCATCATGAGGTTTACCATCTTTCAGTTTATCACCTATTTGCGAAATAAATACCGTTTTATGTAATTTACATATTTCATATTCTCTTCCCTTACCATCTAAATCAGGAAACATATCAGCTAATTCCTGAGAGGTAATATAGAAAACATCTTCATCAGAAATGTTTTTTGGAAGTTCTGGGTAATGCCTTAAAAGTTCATCTTGAGTGCTTCTTAAAGCTTTCATAATCCTGTCTACGGTGCCATATAAAAACTCTAAAGTTCTATCTTCTTCTTCAATTACCTTTTCCCAGTCCCATTGATCAACATAAATAGAATGAATATTACCAAGATTCTCATCTCTTCTTATAGCATTCATATCCGTATAGATACCCTTAAAACGCTTTAAACCATATTGTTTCAAAGCCTTTCTTTTCCATTTAGCCAAAGAATGAACAATCTCCAACTCTCTTCCTTTCAAATAAGGAACATCAAAAGAAATCGGTCTTTCAATACCGGTCAAATTATCATTTAAACCACTGGCTTTATCAACCATCAATGGAGCTGAAACTCTAGTTAAACCCAGATTCTTAGCTAAATCTCTTTCAAACGTATCTTTACAAATTTTAATAGCGATTTGAGTATTCAGTAAATCTAATTCACTTTTATAGTTTTTCGGTATATTCATTTTTTCCACCTCTATCAGTTTCAAATTCTATCAAATATTTTTTTAGATATCAATCTCTAAAACAACAGGACAGTGATCCGAACCATATATTTCATTTAATATTAAGCTGTCAATTACTTTTTCTTTTATTCTTTCAGAAACAATAAAATAATCAATTCTCCACCCCGCATTGTTTTTTCTGGCATTAAAGCGATAACTCCACCAGGAATACTTGATGGTATCAGGATATAAATACCTGAATGTATCCACAAAACCATTACTTAACAGTCTTCGCATCTTATCTCTTTCTTCATCGGAGAAACCGGCATTTTTACGATTGGTTGAAGGATTTTTTAAATCAATTTCTTCTTTGGCAACATTTAAATCACCACAATAGATAACTGGTTTATGTTTATCTAACTCTTTTAAGTGGTCCAACATATGATCTTCCCATAGCATCCTGTAATCAAGTCTGGCTAAACCCTCCTGAGAATTAGGAACGTAAGCATTGACTAAATAAAAGGAGTCATATTCAAAAGTCATTATTCTGCCTTCATTTGGATGATCCTGATTATCTTCAAAATCATATTTTTCACTTATTGGCTTTTCTTTAGTATAAATAGCAGTTGAGGAATAACCTTTTCTTTCTGCTGAGTGATAATACTGATAATAGCCTTCCAGTTCCAATTCTATCTGATGAGGCTGAGCCTTGGTTTCCTGAAGACAGATAATATCAGCATCAATCTCATTAACGAAATCTAAAAAACCTTTTTTCAGTACTGCTCTTAAACCGTTAACATTCCATGATACTATTTTCATAACTCTTGTTTAACTCCTCTACAATAAACTTCATACACCTTGATATTTTCATCAGTAACAACTATATCAGCATCTTTACCTGCTTCAAGACTTCCCTTGCGATCAGCACATTTACAATATTTAGCCGGATTAATTGTAGCACTGTTAATAGCGACAACTAAATCAAGTCCTGCTTTTTTATGCAAATTATTAACTCCTTCATTGACATATAAAGCGCTGCCAAATAATGTTCCATCGGGAAGGTAGTAAGCTCCATTCTTGTTTAAAAAATTAAATTTTTTATCATCTTTCTGAACTGCTGAATCAGTTACTAAAATCAATTTATCTTTACCTTTCATCCTGCCAATTAAATAAGCAGTCTGAAAATCAACATGTATTCCATCGCCAATAACCTCAGCGTAGAAACCATCTAGGTTGACTGCCGCCCCAAAAAGACCCGGTTTACGATGATGAAATGGTTTCATTCCATTGCCCGTATGAGTGATAGCACTGGCACCATTTTTTAAAGCCAGCTTAGCTTGTTGGAAACTGCAATCACTATGACCAATACTGGCAACAATACCCAGTTCATTACATTTTTTGACAAACGAAAAATCTTCATCCTTTTCCGCAGCATAAGTAACAGAGATAATATTATTACCCGATAACAACTGATACTTAGCTAGCACTTCACCATCAGGTTCAACAATATGTCTTTTGTTTTGAGCGCCTTTACATTCCTTAGAAATGAAATTTCCTTCCATGTTGATACCTAAAATTTCTGCTCCTTCTTCAATTCTACCGATTATTCTACTGTAAGTAGCCATTGCTCTTTCGTTTTTATTAACTGACTGAGTTGAAGTTGTCACTAAAAATGAAGTAACTCCTTCAGCAGGCATATGTTTACACCATTTTCTCATCCCTTTTAAAGTAGGTTTATTACTGTCAACTCCTGCATAACCGTGACAATGAATATCAATAAAACCTGGTAAAATCCATTTATCAAGATAGTCAACATCAACTGGCTTTTCATTGTATGGATAGATACCAGTAATTTTATCTTCATTTATTTCAACTTGTGCTGCTTTAAAGCTTTCATCAAGCCAGACATTTTTACTTTGTATAATCATTTCTATCACCCTTTTCTTTTTATTCGTTAAAATTAATTATATCAAATTCTTTCAGTTAAATAAAATCATAGCGTTAAAAGAAAAAATAAGGTATTATTATTCTGTATTATTATTTTTTAGGGGAGAAATTTATGAAGAAATTATTCAGGATGTTAAACAACTCCAAAGTGTTTAACAATTTAGATGAACAGGAATTTTCCTGGGTTTTATATGATGTAGGCAATTCCGCCTTTACGATGCTGGCTTGTTCGCTGATTCCAATTTGGTTTAAATCAATTGCTATTGGAACAGATCCAGGTCAGATCACCTCTGATGCCGCTACTGGAATGTGGGCTTTAGGAACTTCAATTGTTACTGTTATTGTAGCTTTAATCGGCCCACTGTTTGGAGCTTTAGCTGACAGAAAGGATATGAAGAAAATCTTCTTTACTACCTCTGTAGCAATCGGTGTCTGTTGCTGTATCATCAATGGTTTTGCGACCAACTGGATTTTATTTCTAGTTATTTATATTTTAGCCAAGATTGCCTATAGTGCTTCACTTACTTTTTATGACTCAATGTTAAATGATGTCACTACTGAAAAAAGAATGGACGAAGTTTCTTCTTACGGTTATGCCTGGGGTTATATTGGCTCATGTATTCCATTCATCATCGCTTTAATCGCCTATATTTTAGGACCAGATATGGTTGGAGTTCTATCTGCTGGAGTCAGTAAATTTATCGGTTTTGCGGTTACAGCTGTCTGGTGGATGCTGGTTACGATTCCTTTAATTAAGGTTTATAAGCAGAAATACTATGTTGAAGTAGAAGATGCAAAAGTTTCCTATGCTTTTGTGAAAATATATAATACCTGGAAAAATATCTTTTTTGAAGATAAGAAGGTTTTATATTTCTTAATCGCTTTCTTCTTATATATTGATGGAGTTGGAACAATTATTGATAATGCTATCAACATTGGAACAGACTTAGGTTTGGATACTGTCGGACAGGTAATATTTTTACTTCTAACTCAGGTTGTTGCCTGGATTGGCTCACTGGTTTTTGCTAAATTGAGTAAGAAGCATGACACGGTTAAATTAATTCTAATCTGTATTGCCGGCTATTTTGCAATTTGTGTTTATGCCCTGTCACTGCAACACTTATGGCAGTTTGGTTTAATGGCATTTGGAATTGGCTGTTTCCAAGGATCAATTCAATCGCTATCAAGAAGTTACTATTCAAAAATTATTCCAGCTGAAAACTCAGGTGAGTACTTCGGTATTTATGATATCTTCTCTAAAGGAGCATCATTTATCGGTTCTGCAGTTATTGCGGCAGTTAAATTTGCTGGTGGTACAATCAATTTAGCAATCGGATTGTTAACCATCTTCTTCGCTTTAGGATTTATCTTCTTAAAACTGGCTGACAAACAACCTAATAAAAATGTCTGAATAAAAAAAGTGATAAACTATCACATCAATAAAAAAGAAAGATATAGCGAAAATCCGCTATATCTTTTTTATTTTTCATTAACAACATAACTGTCATTAATATAATCTATTTCTAAAGTTGCATCTTTTTCAATGCTGTCTTCAATTATCTTGTAAGCTAAGGCCGTTTCAATATTCTGTTGAATATATCTTTTCAAAGGTCTGGCACCAAAGGTGACATCACTACCATTATCGATAATTGACTGTTTGGCTCTTTCAGTCAGCTGTAAATCAATATGTTTATCGGCTAATCTAACTCTTAATTGACTGATAAACTTATCGACAATACCTTCCAATACTTCATTTGTCAGTGGATTAAAGATGATAATATCATCAATTCTGTTGACAAACTCTGGTTTAAAAGTAGCTTTAACTGCTCTTTCATAAGCCTTGCGCTTTTTATCATAATCTTCTTCAAAGGCATATTCACTTGCCAAATTAGAAGTCATAATGATAATCGTATTTTTAAAGTCGACAGTTACACCTTTATTATCGGTTATTCTTCCATCATCTAAAATCTGAAGTAAAATATTGAAGACATCTGGATGAGCTTTTTCTATTTCATCTAATAAAACAATCGAATAAGGTTTTCTTCGAACTGCTTCAGTTAACTGTCCACCTTCATCATAGCCGACATATCCTGGAGGAGCACCTATTAATCTGGATACACTAAACTTCTCCATATACTCACTCATATCGATTCTGACAATCTTATTTTCATCATCGAATAATTGCTCTGCCAAAGCTCTGGCTACTTCTGTTTTACCAACACCGGTTGGCCCCAAAAATAGAAATGATCCAATTGGTCTGTTAGCATCCTGAATCTGAGCTTTGCTTCTTAATACGGCATTAGAAACCAATCTTATCGCTTCGTCCTGACCAATAACTCTTTCAGCTAGTTTGTCTTTTAGAGCCAGAATCTTTTGGCGTTCAGTTGCCAATAGTCTGCTGACATCAATTCCGGTCCATCTGGAAACAACTTTAGCAATTAGTTCTTCATCCACAGTTTCCTGAATTAAAGCATCTACTTTAGGATTATTTTTTGCTTCTTTTATCTGTCTTTCCAAATTTGGAATTGTTTCATACTGCAGTCTGGCTGCATCTTCATATCGGGCTTCATTTTGCGCCTTATCCAGCTGCAATTTAGCCATTTCCAGCTTTTCTCTATTTTTCTTGATTAAATCAAGTTCATCTTTTTCATCCTGCCATTTACTGTGAACTTCATTTCTTTCTTGTTTCAGTTCAATAATTTCTTCTTTAATAGCTTCCAGTCTTTCAATAGCCTTAGCATCTTCTTCCTTCTGCAAGGCCTTTTCTTCAATTTCCAGCTGCATGATTTTTCTATTTAACTCATCCAGCTCATAAGGAACTGAATCCATCTCTACTCGAATTGAAGCACAGCCTTCATCAATTAAATCTATTGCCTTATCCGGTAAGAAACGATCAGAAATATATCTGTTTGACATCGAAGCTGCCGCAATAATCGCCTCATCTAAAATCTGCACGCCATGATGAGCTTCAAAACGATCTTTTAAACCTCTTAGAATAGAAATAGTCTCTTCTACAGTTGGCTCATCAACAGTTACTCTTTGAAATCTTCTCTCCAGTGCTTTATCAGTTTCAAAATATTTGCGGTATTCATTATAGGTAGTAGCACCAATACAACGCAATTCTCCTCTAGCCAGCATTGGCTTTAAAAGGTTGGCAGCATCCATACTGCCTTCTGTTTTACCAGCCCCGACAAGGTTATGAATCTCATCGATAAACAGGATAATTTCTCCATCAGCCTGTTTGACTTCTTCTAAAACTGCTTTCAGTCTTTCTTCAAATTCACCTCTGTATTTGGCTCCAGCTATTAAAGAGCCCATATCCAGTTCAATTAATCTTTTGTTTTTTAGATTTAAAGGTACATCCTGTTTATATAGTCTCCAGGCTAAACCTTCAACCACGGCTGTTTTACCAACGCCTGGTTCCCCAATTAAAACCGGGTTATTTTTTGTTTTACGTGATAAGATTTCAATTATTCTTCTAATCTCTTCATCACGGCCTATTACTGGATCTACTTTTCCACTGGCGACAGCTTCAACAATATCGCTGCCATATTTTTCTAAAGCTTCTAAAGTTTCTTCACTTGTTGCTTCATTCATCTTTTTACCACCACGTCTTTCTAATTCCTGATTGATTACCTGTGCTTTTGTTAAACCATATTTTTTAACAATATCATTGGAAATCGGTGAATCATTAAATAATAAATGGATAAAAACGGTCGCAACAGTTAAAAATGTTTCATCATTTTCATCAGCCCAGTTTAAGGCTTCAATAATGGCATCATTAACTTTACGATTAAAGACCGGTTGTGGAATATAGTCAACCGTCGCAATATTATTTAATCTTCTTTCAGCATTACTCAGACAGTCCTGCTTATCTAATTTTATTCTTCTAAACAAACCATCAATTGTGTCATCAGAAAATATCGCATGAAACATATGTACAGTAGTTATTTCACTGTGACGCCATTGACTGGCTAACTGATTAGCCTTTAATAATATATTTTGTAGTTTCTGTGAGAATTTATTAAAATCCATAAATTAACTCCTTTCTAGCACTTGAAGTCATAAAGTGCTAATTTGTTTTTTGAAGAAAAGTAACATTTCTGTTACTTAAAAGAATTTCTAAATCTTTCAAATACCGATTTCTTTGATTTCTTTTCGATATCCTTCAATTTGTTGAACAATTCTTTTTCTTCTCTATTTAATGATGTTGGAACTTTTACATCTACGATAACATACTGATCGCCATAGTAAGAAGTTCTAATATCTTTGACACCTTTACCTTTTAATCTAAATCTCTGATCAGGCTGCGTGCCTGAAGGTATAGTCAGTTGAACATCACCATGAACCGTTGGAACATCAATCTTGCTGCCTAAAGTCGCATCAACAATAGATAATGGAACTGTTATATAGATGTCATTACCATTTCTTTGGAAATAATTATGTGGCATAACCATAACTTCAATATATAAATCTCCATTAGGTCCACCATTAAATCCCCTGTCTCCTTTACCAGCGATGCGAAGCTGCTGACCTGATTGAATTCCAGCTGGAATAGTCACTTCAACTTCTATCTTCTTTTTATTAAATCCTGAGCCTTTACACTTAGGACATTTATTTTCAATAACCTGACCTGATCCCTGACAGTTTGGACAGGTTGTCTGAACCTGTGACATGCCAAACATGGTCTGTTGGGTTCTCACTGTTCTGCCTGTTCCATTACAGGTTGGACAGGATTTGATATCATTTTTACTTTTAGCTCCAGAACCTAGACATTCTGAACATTGTTCTTCAACATCTAACTTCAGAGTTTTAGTTAGACCTTTGATTGATTCCATAAAGTCAATTTTCATACTCATAAATTTATCTTGACCTTTTCTTGGAGCATTACTGTTACGAGCGCGGGTTTGGCCGCCCATTCCGCCAAAGAAGGAACCAAAAATATCACCTAAATCACCAAAACCACCAAAACCAAAGTTATCAAAACTGAAATTATCAAAATTGAAGCCACTGCTTTCCAGTCCAGCATGACCAAACTGATCATAAGTGCTTTTTGTTTGGGGATCATTTAAGACTTCATAAGCCTCTTGAACTTCCTTAAACTTCTCTGGTGCATCTTCATCTTTGTTTAAATCTGGATGGTATTTCTTTGCTAGAGCTCTATAGGCTTTTTTGATATCATCTTCACTTGCCGATCTATCAATACCTAAGATCTCATAATAATCTCTTTTTTCTGCCATAATAATCCCTTCCTGGTAAATCTAATGACTAGCAAGTGCTAGCCATTAGACTTTATATCATATTTTTACTTTTCAGTAAAGTCAGCATCCATAACATTATCATCATAGCTGTTTGCACTGCCATCATAATGAGTGTCTTGCTGTTGTTGTGCCTGTTGCTGATACATCGCTTCACCCATCGCTTGAGCTGCCTTCTGTAAAGCATCTAACTTGGTTTTCAATGTATCATAATCGTTATTGTCTAAAGCAGTCTGCAATTCATCTTTCAGTTTTTCAACTTCTGCTTTCTGATTAGCATCAATCTTATCTGCATTATCTTCTAATGTCTGTTCGATTTGAATAATGAATCCTTCCGCCTGGTTACGTAATTCAATTTCTTCTTTACGTTTTTCATCTTCAGCCTTATGGATTTCTGCTTCTCTTACCATTCTTTCGATTTCCTCTTCTGACAAACCTGAAGAGTTGGTAATGGTAATTGATTGCTCTTTTCCAGTTCCTTTATCCTTAGCTGAAACATGAACGATACCGTTAACATCAATGTCAAATGTTACTTCAATCTGAGGAACTCCTCTTCTAGCTGGTGCAATACCATCCAGTTTGAACATACCAAGTGACTTGTTGTCTTTCGCCATTGGTCTTTCTCCCTGTAAGACGTTGATATCTACCGCTGGCTGATTGTCTGCAGCAGTTGAGAAGATCTGTGATCTGCTGGTAGGAATAGTCGTGTTACGCTCAATCAGTCTAGTCATAACTCCACCTAATGTTTCAATACCTAATGACAGTGGTGTAACGTCTAATAATAATACATCGCTAACATCACCTTTTAGTACTCCACCCTGAATTGCAGCACCCATAGCTACTACTTCATCCGGGTTAACGCTCTTATTAGGTTCTTTTCCTAATTCATTTTTTACAGCTTCCTGAACTGCTGGAATTCTTGTTGATCCACCAACCAGCAATACCTGGTCGATATCACTCTTTGTTAAACCTGCATCACTTAACGCCTGTCTGATCGGGCCAACTGTTTTTTCGATGATTGGCTTAATCATATCTTCAAACTTCGCTCTAGTTAATGAAGTTTCAACATGTAACGGTCCATCAGAATTAGCTGAAATAAATGGAATTGAAATTTGAACTTCCTTCATTGAAGACAAGTCTTTTTTAGCTTTCTCAGCTGATTCTTTAATTCTCTGTAAAGCCATATTGTCTTTCTTTAAATTAATTCCATAATCTTTTCTGAAACCTTCACAGATATAATCAACAATCAAGTTGTCAATGTCATCTCCACCAAGTTTATTGTTACCAGCTGTAGCCAATACTTCAAAAGTGCCATCAGCCAGATGCAGGATACTAACATCAAATGTTCCTCCACCAAAGTCATAAACTAATACAGTTTGCTCCACATTAGTCTTATCAATACCAAATGATAAAGCTGCTGCTGTTGGCTCGTTGATAATTCTAGCTACTTCCAGACCAGCAATTCTACCAGCATCTTTAGTCGCCTGACGCTGTGCGTCGTTAAAATATGCCGGAACAGTAATAACTGCATCAGTAACCTTGCTACCTAAGTAATCTTCAGCATAATCTTTCATATAAGCTAGAATCATCGCTGAGATTTCTTGAGGAGTATACATTTTTCCTTCTAATTCTACTTTTTCATTTGAACCCATCAATCTTTTAATTGATGTTACTGAGTTTTTATTCGTAACTACTTGACGTTTTGCAGCATCACCAACAATTTTATCACCGTTTTTAAATGCTACAACCGATGGTGTAGTTCTATTCCCTTCTGGATTTGTAATAATTGTAGCTTCACCATTTTCATAAACTGCTACACATGAATTTGTTGTACCTAAGTCAATACCAATAATTTTTCCCATAATTTATTCCTTCTTTCTTTTACTCACTGACCTTTACTAAGGCCGCTCTTAATAATCTGTCTTTTAACATATAACCTTTTTGGAAAACTTCAACAACTATATTTGGCTCTACGCCTTCAACCTTTTCTGTTAACATCGCGTTTTCGAAGTTTGGATCAAAAGGTTTATCAATACTGTCAATTTGACTAACCCCTTCATCGGTTAGCGCCTGTACAATCTGATCGTAAGTTAATTTAACTCCCTTAACAAAAGGATCAGATATATCTTTTTCAGCTAATGCTATTTCTAAAGCATCTAAAACTGGTAAAATGCTTTGTGCGAATGATTGAATACGATATTTGTTGGCATTTTCTGCATCATTCAATAGTCTTTTCTTCAGATTTTCAGTATCTGCATAAGCCTTATAATAAGCATTTTTTGTGATTGCGACTTCTTTTTGAAGTTCATCAATCGTTTTTTGTAGTTTTTCAGTTTCACTAAGTTCAACTTCTTCCTGTTGTATTTCCTCTTGAACTTCATCAACTGTTTCTACTTTTATTTCTTTCTCTTTTACTTGTTTGTTCTTATCTTTTTTGCTCATTTTAACCTCATTTTCTACTTTTTCTTTTTATATTGGCTTTCTATAAACTGTGTTGCGAAATCCAATATCGAAACAATCTTGTTATAATTCATGCGACTTGGTCCTACAACCATTAATTTTCCTTCTTCATCTCCAATATTGAAGATTGAAGAAACAATAGCCACATCATTAACCCATATTAGTTCACCTTTATTATCCGGTGATTTGACTTTTACACTTGATTCTCTATTGCCAATTGAACGCCATAAGCTTGAATCATCAAACATTTTCATAATTTCCTTTAATTTTTCAATGTCACTGAATTCAGGTTGATACAGCATATTGGTTGCTCCTGAAAAGTAAACATTGTCACTGGCAAATTTTACAAATGCCTGCATAAAGGCGTTAAATAAGATTTCATGTCTTTTGACTGATCTTTCTAAAATTGGTTTGATTTCATTTAATTTGTCAACCACATCATTGATTAATGTTCCAACTAAATAATCATTTAAGATCGAAGTACAAGTTTTAATATCCTCAACTGATACTTTATCTGCAAAATAGAAAGTCTTATTTTCAGCATGACCCTGGTCAGTAATAATTACGGCCACGGCACTTGTTTCATTCAACGGAAATAGCTTGATATGCGCCAGACTCTGTTTGTTAGCATCCGGACCTAAAACCAGTGAAGTCAAATTTGTCATATTTGATAAAATGTCACAACTGGCCTGAATTACATCTCCAAGTGGTAAGTCGTTGGAAAAGAATGTTTGCAGTTGATATTTTTCTTTTTCATCTAACACTGAGTCCATCAGATATTCAACATAATAGCGATAACCATATGTTGATGGTACTCTTCCGGATGAAGCATGAGTTTTTTCTAATAAACCTTCTGTTTCCAAATAGTTCATTTCGTTGCGAATCGTAGCACTTGAACAATTGAGTCCATACTGCTCTAACAAGGTTTTTGAACCGATTGGCTCAGCTGTTTTTATAAACTCTTCGACAATAGCTTTTAAGATAATTTCTTGTCTCTTTGTAAGCATCCTTCTCCCCTCTTTCTGGCACTTAACTCGCACCACTGCTAATAGTATAATACATAAAATTAGCACTGTCAACAATTAAGTGCTAATTATTATTTGAAAAAAAGAAAACTTATTTCCACTCAAATAACTTCGAATAGATATAAGTATTATGATTTTATTATAGACATTTAATTAAATTCTAAACTCAAATTACCAGTCTAACTATAACTTTAATTTACCATCAAAATTTATCTTGCACCTTCATGAGTAAAGACAACTACTAAAGTCATTAATATGCAATAAGCATCCAATTTAAAAGACATTTTTTCTATATACTGCATATCATAGATGATTTTTTCTTCCGGAAGCAGATTATAGCCGCCTGTTATCTGGGCAAGTCCTGTAATGCCCGGTTTTACTACAAGGCGATGGTGAAATCCATTTATATATTCTTCAAATTCTTCATAAAAATGTCGCCTTTCGGGACGTGGACCGACCAGACTCATATCACCTTTAATAACATTAACAAGTTGTGGCAACTCATCAATTCTGGTTTTCCTTAAAAAATTACCCACTTTTGTACAACGAGAATCATTTTCTTCCGCCCATTGTGGTCCATCCTTTTCTGCATCAATTGTCATAGTGCGAAACTTATACAATATAAAAGGCTTACCATTTTTTCCAAGTCTTTCCTGGCGAAAAATAGCTGGACCTGGTGAATCAATTTTTATTACTAATCCTACAATATGCATTGGTATAAGTAATACTGCAACGGCAAGTGAAGATAAAACAAAATCAAAAAAACGCTTTAAAAAGCTATAGAGTGGCTGTTTCTTAGGTTCTATACGTTTTATTACATAGGTCTTTTTTTCTGTTACACTCTCTATCGGTGTGACAATTCCCATTTTGTTGTCCCCTTTCGATTTCGTACCGGCTTTAATTTTCAAATTAAAATTTTACAGTTAAGGCAAGTACGCTAAACAGCATTATGGCTGAAGCATCACCTTTTAATCAATTTCTTTGCGACACTTCCAATTATCCTGTTTTAAGCAAATGCTTATCTATATATTTGATTTACATTCCACAATTCACTATAGCAAATTTTGATATATTTTACAATAAAATTATATCCTGAAAAACGGAATTGTGTCTTATCTGAAAAACGGAATTGTGTGATTAATACGTGATAATGTCTTAATTGCTAATATAGGAAAATGTCCCGAACATGTATTAAGATAAATACTATAGTTAATGGAGGTATTTATCGGTTTATGAGAAAGGTAGATTTACGTATGAATGAACAAGAAAAATATAAAGTAATTAAAGAACTCATTGACAGTAAGGGAAATAAGAATCGTGCAGCTTTAAAGTTAGGCATATCTATAAGACAAATCAATCGTTTAATCAGGGTTTATAAGGAAAAAGGAAAAAGCGGTTTCGTCCACAAAAACAGAAGCCGCCAACCGGTTAATTCACTACCACAAGAATTAACTGATTATATTATAAAGCTTTACAGGGTTATTTATCAAGACTTTAATTTCGCTCGCTTTAGAATGACAAAAAAACGACAATTCTTTTTCAAATTGTCGTTTATTAACAGGTTGAGGCGATATTAATCACCTAAAATGATATTTCGTCTGTTTTAGCAATTAACATATACAATAGCAGTGAGATAATTGTTGCCACTGTTAAGATTGTAGCATATGCAGCAGCTATACCATAGTTACCTCTACTGACATAAGTGTAAACAGCCAGTGTCAACGTTACAGTCTTTAAGTTGTATAAGATAATTGCTGTTGACAGCTCGGTAATAATAGTTACCCAGGACATAATAGCACCCGAAAGGATACCATTAGCCATCATTGGAACCGTTATTCCAAAAAATGCTTTCATCTTGGTTGCTCCAAGTGATATTGCTGCCTCTTCAATTGACAATGGAATCTGTTGAAGTGTGGCCACTGAAGATCTGATCGTATATGGTATACGCCTTATTACCAAAGCAATAACCATTATCGCCACCGTTCCAGTTAATACTAATGGTTTTTTAGAAAATGCCATTACCAGGGCAATACCGACAACTGATCCTGGAATAATATATGGAACCATAGATAAAACATCAATTACTTTATTAACCGGATTACTTCTTCTAACTACCAGATAAGCAATAATAATAGCTAAGACAATAACTATTGCCAATGAAATTAAACCAATTTTAAAAGTATTAGGAACTGCTCTTTTTAAATTTCTAAAGGCCAGTCTATAACTTTCCAGTGAATATCCTTTCACAAACAGTTTACCGCTGGTCTTTAAAAATGAGGTGTAAATTACATATACCTGTGGTAAAAAGGCCAAGCTGACCACAAACCAGCAATAGAAGTTAATGAAAAACGACTTTATTCCTTTTAATGGTTTTCTTTCGATTGAATTCATCGCATTCATGGTAAAAGTAAATTTACTATTGATATAACGTTGAATCAAGAAGATTGCAGCAGTAATAACAATCGCAATAATACTAACCGCTGCTCCGAAGTTTCTGTCAGCTCCTGTCTCTGAAAAATAAGCATTATAAATAACAACCGGGAAAGTCTGGTAGCCTTCACCAATTAATAGCGGGGTGCCAAAATCCGCAAATGCTCTCATAAATACCATCAGTGTCGCCGCAATAATTGTCGGCATGATTAATGGAATAATCAAAGTAAAGAAACGTTTAACACCAGTGCAACCCATATTTTCTGAAGCTTCAAGTAATGAATTGTCAATGTTTTTAAGTCCACCTGAAACATACAAAAATACCAGCGGGAATAACTGTAAAGCTAAAACTAATAGAATCCCATTAAAACCATAAATATCCGGCACCACAAAGCCAGTTAAGTTTTTAATGATATTAGTTATCAGGCCATTTCTTCCAAGTAACATAATCCAAGAGTAGGCACCAATAAATGGTGCTGACATACTACATAAAATAGCAATTACCTGAAGTAAGCCTTTACCCTTAATTTCATACATCTGATAGAAGTAAGCTAAAGGAACACCGATAACAAGAGTCAATAATGTTGCCAGTGAACTTACTTTCAAGGAGTTTGAAATTGATTTAACATAATATCTCTGGCTGAAGAAATTATCAAATTGTTCTAATGTAAATTGACCCTGTTTGAAAAATGCCTGAATAAACAATTTTAATAATGGCCACAATAAAAACACTATGTACAAAACTAGAACAACTAAAGATATTACTTTCCAAATATCAAGATTCTTATTCTTCTTAGTATTTGCCATAATTAATCACCCGTGTATAAATCTAAATCGTTTACTACACCTTCAACCAGATTATAGTCACCATTTTCATCGAAAATGTTAATTTTTTCTTCCTTTACATGCAGATAGATTTCGGTACCCTTTTCAATAATACTATCAATTTTAGACTCCTGAATGATTTCAAGCTTATCTCCATTTTCTGTATGGACAAAATAATGCGTATTTAATCCCAAAAATACCGCATCATCAATAACCGCTTTAATTCCATCAACATAGTCAATATCGACTACTAATTCCTCAGGTCTTACTGAAACAATTACTTTTTGAGAATATTTATATTCATCTAAAATATTATCCATTTCACAAGCATAACCACTAGGGAAAACTAACATTGCTTTTCCATCTTCAACTTTTAAATTGGCATTGATAATATTTGTTCTGCCAATAAAAGTAGCCACAAATAGATTAGCTGGTCTTTGATATAAAACTTTTGGAGTTCCAATCTGCTGAATATCTCCTAAATTCATTACCGCAATCCTATCACTTACAGCCATAGCTTCTTCTTGGTCATGAGTTACATAGACTGTTGTAATACCGATAGTATTTTGAATTTCTTTAATTACTGTACGCATCTCCACCCTTAACTTAGCATCCAGGTTACTTAAAGGTTCGTCCATTAATAAAACATTTGGCGTAATCGCCAAAGCTCTGGCTAATGCTACACGTTGTTGTTGTCCTCCAGATAATTTTTCTGGCATTCTGGCTCTGTATTCCTCAATTTTCATTAATTTAAGGAAGCGATCAGTTGTTTCTTTAATTTCCTGTTTTGGAAGTTTTCTGTTCTTTAAACCATAAGCGACATTTTTTTCAACTGTCATATTTGGGAAAATAGCATAGTTCTGGAATACCATACCAATATTACGCTTAGCTGGGTCCATATCATTTATTCTTGTATCGTTAAAGTAGAAGTCTCCACCTTCAATTGAGTTAAAACCAGCTATCATGCGCAATAAAGTCGTCTTACCACAACCCGATGGACCAAGAAGGGTGAAAAATTCACCCTCCTTGATATTTAGTGATAAGTCAGTAATTATTGTATTATCGCCGTATCTTTTAACAGCATGATTTATTCTAATGTTAACACTCATAATTCTAACCTCTCATTTAAATTTAGTTATTTTTCTTTTTTATTCTGGATGAGCCTCGTTATACATTTGCTCCCATCTAGCTTGCCAATCTACTTTGTTTTCACCACAATATGGAATATCTTCATAAGCGATGTTGATCTGATCAAATGGAATCATCTTATCAGTTGTATTAGCAATAGATGTATTTACTGGACGAGCAGTAGTTTTAGCAATTTCAGCCTGTCCTTCATCAGAAATTAACCAATCGATAAATTTCTTAGCATTTTCCATGTTTGGAGCATTTTTAACAATTGCGACACCAGCTGGTAACCATACAGCACCTTCTTCTGGATAAACAAGTTTAACATTTGTAGCTCCGTCAACTAATAAGCTGACACATGGGTCTTCATAAGAAACACCAACCGCATATTCGCCATTTGCTACACCTTTCCAAATAGCTGAAGATGAAGATAAGATACCTGTTAAGTTGTCAATAAATTTGCCAACCCATTCCCAAGCTTTCTCATCATATGGCTCATCACCCATAACTAATAACATATTAGTTAATTCTGCCCATGCACTTGATGAAGCAGCTGGGTTACCCATAGCGATTTTGCCTTTTAATGCAGGATTCAATAAATCATTGTAACCTTTGAACTCTTCTGGGTCTAATCCTAATTCAGCGAAAACATCCAGATTAATTAATAATGCTGCTGAGCCGTCCAAGCAATAGTGAGTAGATACACCATTGATGTTACGATAAGCTTCTGGTAATTTGTCATCACCTTTAGCCACGTACTGCTCAAAGTAATCAGCATAGTTGATAGCATTAGCATAGTTCATGCCTCCATATAAGATGTCAGCTTGAGGATTCTCAGTTTCAGCAACGATTTTCTCTAAGCATTCACCTGTCCCCATACTTTGAACTTCAATTGAAATTCCAAATTTTTCACCAAATGTGTATGCTACATCTACTAGAGCATCGGTGTTAGGTGAATAAATAACTAAAGTTCCTCCACCTTCTTCCTCTGGCTTACATGCAGTCATAGTTAAAACCAGCATTAATGCCATAAAAATAGTTAATAATCTTTTCATTTTTCCTCCTTCTATTTTTATTACTGAAGTAATAAAAAATTATTACTACCCTTATTTTAGGAAATATTGTAAGCGGTGTCAATGTAAGAACTAGACTATCAGTCTTTCTAAAATTGGCTTATAATGTATTTATGAATAATCCTTTTAAGTATTCTTTAGACAATAAACGCTATCTGACCTGGAATTATTACAGTAAAAGTAACTTCCATAACAAGATCATCAAGATTCCTGTTGATGGCCCTTTTACTTGCCCTAATAGAGATGGTTCACTATCAAAAGATGGTTGCACTTTCTGCATGGCAGGTTCCAGTGCCTTTTTAGAGTTGAGTGATAAAGATTTAATGAAGCAGTACTATCAGAGAAAAGAAATCTTTTTAAGGAAATGGCCTGATGGCATACCTTACGTTTATTTTCAATCATTTTCCAACACTTATGCTCCATTAAAAAAATTAAAAGAAATTTACCGACCATTTATTGAAAATGAAGAAATTAAAGGAATTATCATTTCTACCAGAAGTGACTGCCTGGATAATGAAAAGATTGCTTATCTTAATTCTTTAACCAAAATTAAACCTATCTGGATTGAACTGGGTTTACAATCTATACATAATAAAACATTACAGGAAATGAATAGAGCTCACAGTTATCAGAATTTTCTGGAAGCCCTGGAAAAACTAAAAAACACTGCTATTAAAATCAGCGTGCATTTAATAAATGGTTGGCCTACTGAAACTGAGGAAATGATGCTGCAAACAGCTATTGAGGTAGGAAAAATGCCCATTGATGCCGTTAAGTTTCATATGTTACATATTTGCAAAAATACAACATTAGGTGATAAATATCAAAAAGAACCTTTCCAACTGCTCTCTAAAGAGCAATATGTCACCATTGTCGCCAAACAACTCTCTTATCTAAGAGAAGATATTATCATTGAAAGACTGACTGGTGATGGTTTAAAAGAATATTTACTGGCTCCAATGTGGACATTAAAAAAAGTCAGTGTTATCAATGATATCGACAAAAAAATGGTAGAGCTTGATCTCTACCAAGGTAAAAACTATTGTGACAATCGATAGTGACCAATAATATTATCATAATATTCTAAGATATCTTCCAGATAATCAGCTTGATAAGGGTTACCGTTGTGATAAACAAATGGTATCCCTTTTTTATTACGATATTCACTGATAACCCCAATATGACGTTCAAATATGACAATATCTCCAGGTTGCCAACTTTCAATATCATAAATATCAGTAGTTAGGGAAATAAAATTATTTTTAAAAAAGACTTGCAAATTTTGTACTCTTCTAAAATCAATATTAATATCTACAATTTCAATATCATACATTTCTCTATTAGCCCAAACATCATCATAGACTAAAGACATCAGATCATAACCGGCATTTAACATCCCAAAGGCTACAACATCAGTACAAACACCATATTCATCATCCGGATAACCTGTGCCATAGTACTTGCTTTGATATTTGGGTTTAGTAGCCAGATAATCTTTAACTGACTGTAACATATCGCTTTGGTCATCGATTCCATCACCATCTTTATCTACGCTGCTGATAAATGTTTCAATTCCAAAATCTTCGTTGGTATATTTACGATGAGGAATATAGTTTAAAACATAAAGAAAATTAATCGCCATAATCAAACAGCAGATTAATATTATTCTAAACAACACCATAAATATCTTTTTTACTTTTTCCATTCGCTGAAACCATCACTTTTCTAATATCTGAAACACACACTATATTTAATCAAACTTTCATCTATATAAGCCAGATTGCCCCAGGTATCTATGACCTTATAAAATGTCTTGTTTTGCTTTTCAATATATTGATAGGCAACTACCCAATGCAAACCATAAGGGCTGATTCTCTTATCAATTTTATTTAAATACATCATCACCGGATAGCCATCTTCAATACTCTTTTTGTATTGATGAACTTCTTTTGTTTTATATGGTAATAATTTACCCTTTTTAATATTGCTGTATGGACTGTTATAAAACCACCTGATTCCTCTGATAATATCTTTAGCGAAAGCTCCAGGCAATGGCGGTTCTATACGTGGTTTTAATAAATGAATTAACCATTTGGCAAAATTGCCATCAATAAATGAATACGGTTCATTAACGATAATCTGATTGTCAAAATTATTATTTAAATAACTCAGACAAATAGCAGTACAAACACTACCACAAATACCAAATCCTAAATAACCATATTCATATTCTGTCCTGGTAGAATTTATCCATTGTCTTCTGGTATAAAAAAGAACCTTTGAATCATCAATCCCATGTTCATCCAGACCTGCCAAAAACTCTGGTTTACTTCTTATTACTCTAGCTTGAATTTTCTCTTCTTTTTTTAGCATCGTAAACTTTTTATTCCTTATCATTTTTATTTTTATCAATCAGCTTTTTTAAACCCTTCCAGCCAATTGTAGCACATTTAATACGATTTGCCTGTCTTCCAAGCGTATCAAATACAATAGCTTCTTTTAAAAGTTTTTCATCATAATCCTTTTGATTAAGCATATCAAAATAGTTTTGAATGATTTTATCTGCCTGTCTAATACTGCATCCTTTAACAATTTCAGTCATAATTGAAGTTGAAGCTGTTGCAATAGCACAAGCTACACCATCAAATCTGACATCTTCAATGATGTCATGATTAATTAAAACCTGCAGATAAATATCGTCAAAACAACTATCCAAATACATGTGGATTTGTCTGTAGTTATTATCATCTACAAGATTATAATTTCTTGGATTTTGATAGTGATCCATAATTATTTCTCTTTTTAAAATTGGATTATCTTTAACTGAATCCATACAATCTCCTATCTTTTTTAGATAACTGCATCAATGCAATTTTCCAAAGTTGTTGTTTTTAAAACTTCAATTAATTTATCTATTTCCTGTTTAGTATTATAAAAATATAAAGCACACCTGACGGTTGAATCAGTGCCTAAATGCTGCCACAGATTTTTAGCACAGTGATTTCCACTTCTTAAACATAAACCATGTTTAGATAAATAAGTGGAGACATCATGTCCAAACAATATTTTATCTTTATCTATAATATTAAAACTGATTATACCAACATCAGCATCTGAATTATAAATAATAACATTATCCAACTTTTTCATTTCACTGATGGCATATTTTCTAAGTTGGACTTCATATCTGGTAATATTATCCATTCCAATTGCCTGTAAATACTGTATTGCTGCTTTTAAACCTAGCACAGCCTCAATATTTGGAGTCCCAGCTTCAAATTTATGAGGAGCTTCCTTTAATAGAACATTAAAGCTGGCATCAAAGCGAGAGTTCATTCCACCACCAAGCATCAGTGGCTCCATCTTTTCCAAAAGATGGTATTTACCATACATGACACCTATCGCAGTTGGTCCACACATTTTGTGCCCACTGAAAACTAAGAAATCGCAATCTAAATCTTTTACATCAGTTTTAATATGCGGTACTGATTGAGCTCCATCAACTACCAATATTCCTCCAACTTCATGAACGGCTTTAGAAATTTCTTTAATATCACTACAATAACCCAAAACATTGGTAACATGAGCAATGGAAACAATTTTTACCTTTTCATTTAACATCTTTTTAACATTTTCCAGCGTTAGTCTTCCCTTGTCATCTAAAGGAATAAATTTTACTTTTGCACCTGTAATCTGTGCTAAACGATACCAAGGTAAAGTATTGGAAGCATGTTCCGCTACAGTAATTAAAATTTCATCATTTTTACTGAGATTTTTCAATCCATAACCATAAGCTACTTGATTCAGACCATGGGTTGCACCATAAGTAAATACTACTTCTCTACTTTGACAATTAATAAAATCAGCTACTACTTCTCTAGCTTTTTGGTAAGCTTCATCAACCTGATAAGCTAATTGATAATCACTACGTTGAATGTTGCTGGTAAACTTTTTATAATAATCATTGATCATTTCAATTACACAATTCGGTTTTAAGGTTGTTGCACCATTATCCAGGTATATTAAAGGCTTTCCTTCATTTGTTTTTCCTTGTAACATCCAAAAATCCTGACGAATTTTATTTACATCAAACATAAAGTCTCCACCTTCTTTTCGTCTTATTCCCTCAAAATATTATATCATATTACTTTTTAATATTGTTAATTACTATAAACATACCTGAACTTAGAAATCGCATAAATACTACTTAGGACATTATCACTTATTAATCACACAAATTTTCGCGAAAAAACAGGTATAGATTGAATAAAATTTTCAAATAGCATATAATTATTTAGTTGCAATCGGAGGTTAATATGAAAGATTTTCTTAAACAGAACTGGTTTGTGGCAGTAATTGCATTATTCTTTACAGCAATATCTATCTTTTATGCCTATGACCAGAATAAAGATAACTTACCTAACAAAGTAGTTGATGGTAAAGATGTAGTATTCTCAGTTGATGATACTAACTTTACTGCTGATGAGTTATACGATGAGTTATATAAAACTTATGGTCAATCAGAATTATTTTTAAAATTCTATATGGGTGTAATTGATGCTAATGTTGAAGAAACTGAAGAACTGAAAGATCAGATTAATGGTGCTGTTTCTCAAACAGTAAGTTACTATACCAACTATTATGGTTATGGTTTAGAATATTTAAACCAATTAGCCAGATATTATTATGGCTATCCTGATTTTCCAAGCTATGTGGAATATCAAATAAAAGCTGAAGTCTTATATTCAGAATATATTGGAAAACATGCTGAAAAGTATGTTACAGAAGAATTTGTTGCTCAGCATAATCCTAGAGTAATCAGTTATTGTCTGATTAAAATGGATGATCCAGCTAATCCAACAGCTGATGAAACAGATAGATTAAATGCCGCAAAAAAGGCTTGGGAAAATGAATACACAGTCGAAACATTTGGTGACTTTGCAATGCACTATTCAGAAGATCCTTCTACTGCCGGTAATGGTGGAAAATTAGGCTATATCGATAATAACTCAGCTCTTGTCGATGCTTTTCTAAAAGTGGCTTTAGCTTTAGAAGATGGACAGGTATCTGAATGGATATTTGATGAAACCTATGGTTACTTCCTGATTAAATGTGATTCAGTGAATTATGAAGATTATGCGACAGATCCAAACTTCTTATCAACTGTCTTAACTGACAATGCTAATTTGGCAAATGAAATCGTGTGGGAATATGCTCAAAATGCTAACATAACTTTTATTGATGAAACAGTTAAACAATACATTATGCAACAATTAAATGTTGATAAGGATGGTGAATAATTATGAAAAGAATCAAATTATCAGTTATTACCTTACTGGCAGCATTACTGCTTGCCGGCTGTGGAAATAAGATTGCCAAACTTACAAATGGCAACGACGTATTAATTCAATTTGGAGATACCAAAATTACTAAAGATGATCTTTATCATAGTATGCTAACAACTGATGGCGGATATACAGTTATCAATATGGCAAACAAAATGATTGTTAATCTGGAGATTGAAACAACCGATGAATTAGTTGCCGAAGCTCAAGAACAAATTGACACTTATAAAGCTACATTGACTGATGACTGGCAAACATCTTTAGAAAAATTAGGATTTGAAAATGAAGAACAATTGTTTGAACAAATCTTATCATCTATCAAAGCTACCAAATTGGTGTCAAAATATGTTGATGAAAACTTTGATACTTTAGTTGAAGAATATGCTCCATTGATGGCAAAAATGATTTTTATTAAATATCAGGACAATGATATTGAAAAAGGCAAAAATGAAGCCACATTGGCGATTGCTGAAATTCAAGCTGGTGCTAACTTTGAAGATGTCGCTGCTAAATATTCAATTTCTATAGCTTTAGCAAATGAAAATTTATATACCAGATATTCAGAAATTGATTACAATGTTTTACAATACCTGTTAACAGTAACCGAACCAACATTATCACCACCAATTGAAAACAGTAATTCAAGTGGTGTCTACATTGTTCAAGTAACTAAAACAAACATTGAACAAGTTAAAGAAGCTTTTACTGAATTCTTAACATCTGATGATACCTTTACAGCAAAATCAAATAATTATTATTTTGAAAAGCACAACTTCACAATTTATGATGTCAAAACATTTGAATTTATAAAAACAAATTATCCTTCTTATTTACCAGTAAAAAAATAATATTTAAAAGCCAGCTGATTTTAGCTGGTTTTTTATTTTCAATTAAAAAACTTTATCATCTTGCTGATAGAGTTTTTAGTTGCTTTTCATTTATTTAACTTGCTTCAAGCTCTTCAGTTAAATATTTTTTCTTTATAATATAGTAAATTACCAAATATATTAAGGTCGTTATTATCCAACTTAAAGGGAAAGCAAAAAGAATTGTTCTGACATTGCCTGTCTTAGAGGCATATAATGTTACCCAGGCTATTCTTACAACTACAACTCCAAAAATAGTGACAATAGTTGAATATATTGACTTCCCTAGACCGTTAATCAAAGCAAAAAAAGTTTCAACAGCTGCATATGCAATTAACATCGGCATCAGAAACCTCAGTATTGAAACAGCCTGTTCAATTACTTCAGGCTCACTGGTAAACATTAAAACCAGTGGATGAACTAATATTAATACTGTTGAACTTAATACAATACTCATTAAAGACGAGACCAACAGCCCAGCAGGAATACTCTTTTTAACCCGATCATATTTTTTAGCTCCATAATTTTGAGCCACAACATTGGTAAGCGCTACCCCAAAGGAAGCCATCAAAATCCAGAATAGATTTTCTATCTTGTTGTTAATTACATAACCAGCTACGACCGCTGATCCTAAACTATTAACAGCTGACATTAATGTTGCACTTGTCATCTGATATAAAAATGAAGTCACAGATGCAGGTATTCCAATTATTAACACTCTTTTTAATATTGACAATTCAAATTTACTGTTTTTGGCAAACACTCCATAATCAATATGAATCAGTCTTAACAGGCCTATCGCCATTAAAGTATGAGTTGTAATATAAGACAACACCACTCCCAAGATGTCAAGTTTTAATATCACAATAAAAATGAAATCAAAAACTATATTGAGTAAATATAATATGATTAATAAAATTGTCGGTCTGGCACTTTCACCAAGTCCTCTTAACATATTTATAATCATTAAAACTGTCATATTAGAAACAAAACCTAAACTGTAATACTTCAAATATTCAGTAGCTATAGCTATATTGTCAGCTGGAACTTTTAAAAATGTTAAAAAATACTGGCAATTAAAATAATATATAATTGTAAAAGAAAAAGCGATGACAAAAACAATAATCAGCGCTGTTTTAAAGTTATTTCGACTGCTATCCCTTTTTCCTCTTCCTACATCTTGTGATAATACAACCATGGAAGCTGTAACTGCTCCATTGGAAACATTGATAAACATATTTATCAGATTATAAGCTGAACCACCAACAGCTGCTAAAGCTTGAGAACCTAATACTTTACCAACCATCACTCCATTTAAAATTGTGTAAACCTGCTGAAAGAGTCCAGTAATTAAAATAGGATAAAGAATGAATAAAATATTTTTTATAATCGATCCTTTTGTCGCATCAATATACCTTCTCTTCATTTCTTACCCCTCTTTTTCACAATTATTTATATTATAGTACTTAAAAACAAAAGTATCTATAGCCAAAAATAAAAACTGACGTTATCGCATCAGTCTTCTTTAAATGGTGCCCGAGGACGGACTCGAACCGTCAAGGTATTGCTACCGGTGGATTTTGAGTCCACTGCGTCTACCGATTCCACCACTCGGGCGATTTGCTAATTAATATTAGCATAAATCAAAATAAAAGTATATTACTAAATGTGAAAAATATCTCCATCTTTGCCAATGATAACATTTTCAAGATTCATTTTTTCCAGTTGTTCTCTGGTAGATAATGACATATGGGTAACAATAATTTCCCCTTTAGCTGATAACTGTTTGATTATTTCAGGTCCCATATGGTCAGCATTGTTATAAGGCATGCTGCATTCCAGTACTGATAAATTGCAATTTTCAACTAGATAATCTATCGCTTCACAATAGCAGCTATCTCCGGAAAAACCTATTTTCTTACCATCTTTTTGAACAATCAAGCCAAAACTCGGCTCTGTCTTGCCATGTTTAACCAATACTGTTTCAAGACAGTAGTCATTAACTTTTTCATTTAGACTGTCAAATTCAACAATTGAAGTTTTACCATCGAAAAATATCTTTTCAATATTTTTTAAATCAGCATATCCAATCTCAAATAAAGCATCAACACTTTTCTTTAAATTCTCTGGTCCATATATTTTCAATTTGTTTTTAACTTTATTAAAACTTCTTAAAAGAATAAGATAAGTCAGATCAAAAAAATGATCAGCATGTAAATGAGTGATAAAAATCGTATCAATATCAAAGATATTAACTTTTTGTTTCATCAATTCTTTAACTACTCCAGTGCCGCAATCAACTAAAATACTATCATCTATCAATGCACTGGCACTTGTCTGTGGAGCTGTAATTGAGCCAGTTCCAATCAATTGAAGCTTCATATCTTTCCCCTTTTAAAATTTAAACTAAACTTTTCATATATAATATCCAGTCACTTAGACTTTCAATATCAAAATCAATTAAAGCTCTTTTATAAAGAATATAAGCTTCAGGATGGTTTTCTTTCATCCACTTCAAGGCTTTTTTAGGACCTGAATACGGCTTTTGAAACATATCAGAAAATATTTCTAAACTGTCAACTAAAAGCCAATGGAAGCGAAAGGCACCTTCTGCATCATTTCTTTTTACTCTTTCCAGCATTTTCAGACACCATGAAATATTTTCCATAATCTCTTCCTTTGTTTTTAATGGCCTGTTTTCAATATAGTTTTCAATCTGCTTTTTAAGATTTAAACCTTTATTTTCATTGTCTAAAATAACATTTCCACCATATATTTGTTTGATTTCTTCAAAATCATAATTATCTTCAAAGTATCGTTCTGGATAAACATAAACATCCAACTGAATACCATTTACAAAAGATGTATCATGAACTTTCTTATAATTTTTAGAGATCACTAAAGCATCAAAGTCACTTTCCAGGTTGTTACTTCCATCAGCAAAAGAACCATAGACAATAATCACAAGAGGCTCATATTTATACTTGATATATTCAATAATCTTATCCATTATTTTTTATCCTTACAGTTCTTTGCCGCAATGAGGACAGTGTTTCCACGATGAATTTTTGATATAATTTCCACAATAAGGGCATTTACTGTTGGAAATGATATAAAATATAAATAAAATATAAATCAAACCACCAACAATCATCAATGGTACAGATTCAGCTGCCAATCCAATAACAAAAACAACGGAACTGATAATAAATATAGCAAAACCAATAAAACCAACCTTTTTTAATTTCATTTAAACTACCTCAATAAAATATTCAAATTAACGTTTCAATCAACAAAACGAAGTTTAGACTTCTAACTTATTACCACAATGGGGACAGTGTTTCCAGCTAACATACCTGATATAACCTTTACAATAAGGACATTTACTATAAATAAAATCAAAAATAAATGATGAACCCATAATTACAAAACCTAAATAAATTAAATCAAGTTTTTTAATTAATACCCCTATCATAATAACAGCGAAACCTCCAAACAATATTAAGAAAACAATTCTTTTTGCCTTACGTAACTTCATTTAAAGACCTCCTAAGAAAACAATTCTAAAATTATAAAACCATTCTCCATATTTCAATCTTGTATAACAATAAAGTAAATGTTTCCAATTTACAATAACAATTTATTAAGTATGAAACAACATTTACCGATAGCTAATCCCCTTTGTAATTGGCCAGCCACTTTTGATCGGCTTCAACTATTCTTTTTTCATTGCCCAAATAAACCATTAATCTAGCCTCGTTGTTTTCATCTAATATTACAAACGGAAAATCAGCTAGCGTAGAACAGGCTCCATAGTTACCTTTTGCATCTAATGCTATTAACGAAATTGCTTCCGGTTCATTATTTACTCTTTCCAGATAGGTAAACAAAGCCTTTTCACAGGCTTGCTGAGCATTTAATCCCTGCCTCATATAATTAACAGTTGATATAGATAAACATCCTCTCATAATATCTTCGCCTATCCCCGTAGCAGCTACACCGCCTATCTGACTATCACAATAAAAACCTGAACCGATAATTGGAGAATCACCTACTCTGCCTGGATGTTTCATAAACAGACCACTGGTACTAACTCCAACAGCCATTGAACCATTCAAATCTTTACCAATAACACAGACTGTATCATGACTGTTTTCTTTTACTTTGTCCAGATACTTTTCTTTAGCTTTTCCAGTCAGCATTCTTCTAGTTTTAAAACCATTTTCTTTGGCATATTTTTCGGCTCCTTTACCAGTAAGATGGTTATTAGTTTTTCCTTTTGTCAGTGAACTGGCTACCAGTATTGGATTTCTAATATTCTTAACGGCACTGACAGCTCCAAAAGCTAAGCTGTCGCCATCCATATACCCGGCATCCAATTCTACTTCACCTTCATTATTTGGTAAACCTCCATATCCAACACTATGAAAATCAGGGTTATCTTCAACATCCATAATTACAGCTTCAATTATTTCCTGTAAAGAATATTTTATTTTAAGCATTCTTTTTGCTTCACTCATTTTATGAAAAGACATTTTCCATGTCGAGATTAATTTATATCCCATAAAGCTCGTTTACCTCAATATCTGAATATTATTTTGCATTTCTTAAAAAATAGAAAACATTCCCTGTTTTACCATCTTTTCGAGAAAATTCTGGATCATCAAGATTACATTCCGCAGCAGCATACATAACCTCATCTGGAAACAGATTGTAAGGAAGTTTTTGTCTGGCATCAGTACCTGCAACAATTTTTTCAGCACATTCCAATACCTCATCAGCAAAACCTTTCTTCCACCATAAACCATTATGTAATCTCATAATGCGATCATATTTGTCGTCAAAGGTTTGTAAATACTTTAACGACTTGACTAAATCTGAAGCTGTTGAAGTCGACCATAAACCTGATTTTCTTCCTACTGCATCACCATAAATCATAATCCGATCTTCAATCATTAAAAACATCGAACAACCTGGAGTATGCCCGGAGACTTCAACAACCTGTAAGGTTGTGCCTCCCAAATCTATAATATCACCATCATAATAAGGAATCAGTTCGCCTTCAAATTTAGGAGCTAACTCCTCGATAGTAGCATCGAAAAAAACTCTTTCTAATATCCTGGGTAATCTTTCTTCTTTTTCCTTAGCTACAAAGGTATCAAAATCTTTGGCATTTAAGTGTGCTTTATCCCACCAGCCAACACCATCAACATGATCAAAGTGTGAATGAGTTAACCAGACTTCATAAGGTTTATCTGTCAGATTATCAACATACTCTTTTAAATTACCTACACCATTTCCGGTATCTAATAAAATTGCTCTGTCTTGACCTTCAATAAGAAGCATATAAACATCTTTATCAAAAATCTGAATGACATTATCCAGCACTCTTTCATGAGTGAATCTTTTCATCTTTTGTTCCTCCAACTCTGATTATTTTTCAATAATTTCGATAACTTCTCCAATATACATTCTATGTGGAGCTTCCTCACTATAATATCTTTTTATAACTGCTTCTGGCATTTGCTTAATATCCATATCCTGATAATAAATCTTTTTTAAAACAATTGTACACTCAGCTTCTTCAAAACTCATTGAGTTATTTACCTCAACCGGTGTTAAAGAAGTCATTGCTACTTTGTCGGTATCTCTTCCTGAATTTGTCCCTAAGACAGACATTTCCTTTTTATATTTTTCATCATAAAAACTAACAGTAAAATAATCATTTTCATTTAAGAAATTATAGGTATACCTACACGGTTTAATATAAATAGTTACTATCGGTCTTGACCAAAGGGTACCCATTGAACCCCAGGCTACAGTCATTGTATTAAAACTATCTTTATTTCCAGCGGTTACAAGCGCCCAATGCTGGTAAAACTTTTCAAATGGATTAATTAATTCTTTCATAAACACTCCTTTTGATTTTATAAAATCATTTCACTTACACTTTCAGTAAACTTTCGATCAAATATCTGTTATCGTTAAAATTAGGGAAAATTTTAATTCTCATAAAACAGGCAAAAATATTAATATTATCAAGCACAAAAAAACTATTATATTAAGCATCCTTAAACTAAAAATATATTATTAGTGCTAAATCTATTATTCATTATTCAACATTTTTACAGGTACGTACATGTAGTCTTTTCCTGTTTTTGGACAAGTAAAATCATGAATAGCTCCAACTAATTCAATCTCACTGAAAGTTAAGTAGTTCAACACTTTTAAAAGTGCATCTTCTCTATCAGTTAAGATACGAAGATACTCATAACCAGGGACAACCCATTTTGTCCAACCTTCAGGTACGATGACATCATCATCGCACTCTACACCAACTAAATAACAGCCACAAGTAAAATTCTTTTCCCAAGGTTTGAAACTATGAGAAAAATCATTCATTAATCCCCAATACCCTAGAACTTTTCCTTCATCATCTCTTTTAGCTAAATGTCTTACTTCTTCAAAATGATCACTGAAATCGTTCCACAATTGCAGGATAAATGCATCACCGTCTAAAGTTGAACCTTCCTTCCCTACTACAGTAAAAGACTCTTTTTTAATTTTTTCTAATTTCATATTTTTCCCTTCATTTTGTTTTTTAACATATCACTAACTATATTATAGCTTAATATCAACTTTCTAAAAAGAAAAAGATAAGCAACTGCCCATCTTCAGTTTATTTTTTAATAGCAGCAAAAAATATTTTAGCACCCTCTACAATCCCTTCTGAGATAAAATCCGTTGAATTTTCTACTTCAAAACCTTTTCTTTCTAACATTTTTTTAACAGTATCAGGATTAAAGACCAACTGCTGATGGTGCTCTTTTAACATCATTCCATCTTCATTTTGAAAAATAAATGAATAATATAAATTATCTCCATTAGAATAGATACACCATTGATATGTAACATCATCAATATAACCTTCTTCAATATATTCCTGGCTGAAATGTTTTAGAGTATCTAAAGAATGAATATCAAACATAAAGACACCATTTGGCTTTAAAGCCTTATAGACATTATCAATAAGCGTTTCTAATTGTTGATATGACTTTAAGTAGTTGATACTATCACAATAACAGGTTATTCCATCATACTTTTCAGTAGCCTTCAAATCTAACATATTTAAAACTTGCCAGTTGACTGTTTCACTTCCTTTTTTACTTTCAGCTACCTTAATCATTTCTACCGATAAATCACTAGCTTCAACTACAAAACCAAGTTTTGCCAAAGCAATAGCAAAATCTCCAGATCCACAAGCCAAATCAAGAATCTTTCCTTTTTGGACATATTTTCTTGTATAGTCAACCCAATCCTGAGTTGCTTCTTCATCAGTTACTAAAGCATCATAATAACTGGCTAAAGTTTTATATATCATCTTTTTTCCTAACTATATGTACTGTTTAATTGATTTAACATTTCATCATCAGAATACATATCATAAACCATAACTAACATATCCATAGCCTCATAAGACCTGACAGCATAACTGATTGGACCATCATCTTCTTTGTTTTTATTAAACTGTAAAGAGGTATATTGTAACTCTTTAATTACTCCTTTTTCATCGGTATTGACAATCATACATAACAAAGCCCGGCGATAAGCAGACCTTAAAGTAAAATCATACTGCATATTATCTCCATCTTTACCACCTTTATCAATCCTTTTTTGGGGCAATTTTTTACCGATGAAAGAAAAATCGACAGGAATATATTTCCCATGAAACAGAAAAATCAGATCAACAGCAGCCACATCTGGAATAAATGATTTTTTCTTATAAGTTTTATACAAACCCTTTGAAGTCGTTTCTTCAATACAACCACTGTTTTTAATCGCCCCTTTTTCATCTATTTGTAAATAAAGCAGATAACATGTATATGGGTCATTAGTATCATTAAAACGCTTCAACCAGCAACTGTATGGTAAATATTCAACCAGGCTATCATCTGTTGTAAATTCATTTTGCTGTTCATCATATATTGGTTCATATACAGCACTATCAATTGAATGATAATCTCCATTTCTATAAAAATCCAAATTCAAATCTCCAACCGGGTGTGCTAATGGCTGATTTTTATCCATTTTTCCACAAGTATAATGGTAATAGTTTCTACCGGTAAGCTGTTCTATACTCACACTGTGTTTATTTAAACCTTCAAATTTCAACTCTTCGGTTCGCCATGATTTTAAAATTTCCGGTCCTATTTCGCTAAGAATCGGACCTGACTCCTCTAGATGAAAACCATAATAAAATTCAAAGTTTTTAAAATCCTGGTATATCTTCTCAAATGAACCAAAACGACTATCACCAGAAAACATCTTTGCAATCGCCTGTAAAAATAGTTCTTTATCCTTTTCTTTGAGGTTCTCTATTATTATCGCTATTATAAATGTAATATTTATACTTCTATAATAATTGCTAATCCAGTAAATAGCTGTCTTTTGCATATAGGTTGTTTTTGAAAGCCATTGAATAATCTGCCCTTTACGAACATTCCAAACTCCAAATATCCGAAACCAGAAGTTGCTGCTTTTTCTTAGAAAAGTCCAGTCAACAGATTTTAAGAAAGTATCTATTAAAACTTTATCTATTTGTTCAGCCTTCATATTATAAAAAATATCAATGACAGTATAATGCCAGGCAAGAATTGATTCTATTGAATGATAATCTTTGCCATAACATTCAATATCCAAAATTATCCTTTCAGCAAGAGGCTTATATAAAGTACACACTTCATATCCATAAGGTGTTTTTAAAATATTGTCATCTTCATAAATTGTATATCTTTCATTTTCAAATTTGTAACTGTATTTCTTCATTATTAATTCCCAATCGATTTTAATAACAACTTTTTATATTATTTTAGTAAAACTTCCTGCCACTGTTTTTCTTTAAAACCAACAAGAACAAAATCATCGCCAATAACTATTGGTCTTTTAACCAACATACCATTAGTAGATAACAACTCTAACTGTTCATCTTCATTCATAGTTGGAAGTTTATCTTTCAACTTTAGTTCTCTATATAATATTCCTGAAGTATTAAAGAAGCTTTTCAGTGGTAAGCCACTTTTCTTGTACCATTTTTTCAGTTCATCATAAGTTGGATTGTTTTCTACCATATGACGAGCATTATATTCAATACCATGTTCATTGAGCCATTTTTTAGCTTTATTAGATGTTGAACATCTCGGATATTCCATAAATAACATTCGTTTGTTCCTCCTATCATTACTAGTATTTTACTACATAACTATCATCATCAACAATAACCTTCTCCAGCTTTAAAAGTTCAATCTTATTATCTATTCCCCCACCATAACCGCTTATAGAGCCATCTGAGCCAACTACTCTATGGCAAGGTATGATAATGCTTATTGGATTAAAACCTATTGCACTACCCACTGCTTGAGCTGACATTTTGTCTATCTTGTGTCTTTCAGCTATCTTTTTAGCTATATCTCCATAAGAACTTGTTTTACCATAAGGTATCTTTAATGCTATATCCAACACTTCTTTTCTAAATGATGTCAGATTACTTATTTTATATTTCAAATCAAAGTCAGGCTGCTGACCTTCAAAATACATATCTAACCATCTTTCAGTTTCTTTAAAAATGGTTAACTCTTTTTTTTCAAGTTGTTCAATAAACTTATTATCGTTTTTATAACCGGCAAAGAAAAGTCCAGTTAGATACTTTCCATCGCTGGTCAAAATAATATCTGAAAAGTTTTCTTTTGTTTTATAACAGCTCTTATAAATCATATTTCTTAACTAAACTAATTCCACTATATAACTTACATTCAATTAAAATTTTATAACAAGCATACATATATGTTATGTGGCTAAAATATATTTCCTTTTCAATTCATTATATTGATTATAAGAAATCCAGTTTTCTTTTTGCAGTCTGCCAACAACAATTCCTGCATCAATATCTACTTTTTTAGAAAATCTAATTATTTCAGTTTTATCAAAATTTCCATCTTTTGTAAAATTTTCAAATATATAATCGGGAATTAGCACATTTCTGGCAAAAAGATCTGCCTCTTCCTCATCTTTGCTGGAAGTACCATCAGTTAATGATATATGCCCCAAAATAATATGACCAATTTCATGGAAAAGACTAAACCAGAATTTATCGGCATCTTTTCCTCTAACTGTCAATCCCATAACAATTTTCTTACCTTCATAAAAAGTCGCACCATGAAGAAAAGATCCACCAATATGTGGTAAAAAGATTAATGCTACACCACACCTGCTTAATTTTTCACATAATGAACTACAAAATTCTTCCGGATCTTGTGTAGTCATTTTACGTATTTCTGGAATAATCTTTTCAAGTTTATCAATGTTGATTGGACTGGCTTCTACATTCCTTGATTCAATCTTCGCTTTTTGTGACCAACAGATAAGTGCTAAATCACTCTTTTCACCTTCTCCAAGTTTACGACAGGCAATATTAGGAATCAATTTCCTTTCAAAAATTACTCCTAATCTTACAACTTCAAAAAATTTTCGTAAATTTATAACTCTTTCTTCTTTAATACGAGTTGTTTCAACCCACTGATTCTTTGACATTTCGTTGTAAGGAATTTTCTTTAAAATCTCAAGATCTTCATCCATTTCATTTTCAGCTTGTACTTTTGATAATTTCTCTCTATAGATGCTTTCAAGATTGCTCCAAAAACGCGCAGGAACACCAAGTACCATTTCCAAACGCATCGCCATATCGCTAGTTAGCTGTACTTCACCATTTATGAGCCTGCTAATATGCTTTTCAGACATATCCATTCTGGAAGCGAACTCTTTTTGTGTCATACCACGATTAAAAAGTTGCTCCTTTATCGTAGCACCAGGTGGTGTGGCGATAAATGTTTTACTCCTCTTCATAAAAATCTCCTTCCTTTCTAATGATAGTCAATTATTTCAATAATATATGCAATTTGTATATTATATTCTTTCCTTTTAAAAACAAGTCTGAATGGCTGTATTAAATCAACAGCATACTGATTTTTTCTATTTCCTTTTAAACGATGACAATTTCCAATTCTATATTTAATCATCTCTTCTACACTTTCTGCAGCAGTAATTTCATCTATACGCTGATGTATAATTTCAGCCATTGGCAGTCCATGTTTTTTTTGGACAAAAGAGGCATCGGTACATATTTTTCTTATTTTATTGTTTTTATATTCAATTTCCAATGTCACACCTCTTTCAAAAAATTAACCTTGTAGGTTAATTTAATGTTAGTATATATTATCAAAATTGTCAATGAAATATTTACCTGACAGGTAAATTATTTATAATAAAACCAATTAATCAAAAACAATACGTCAAACAAAAACTATCTAACTAGATCACAACTGGAAACTAAATAAGGATACTACAATCAAAAATTATTTTCTATTTAAGCAAAATCTTTAACAAAAAGAGTTCGATACTAAATTTACAAATTACATACCGAACTTTTAAATATATCAATTCTTTTAAATTTGTCACAACGTCTTTGTTAATGGCTGAATTACTTTTTTTATCAAACGTTTTTTTGATATCGCTAAGTTCTTCTTATGCCAAAACAATACCATCAGTAAGCTCTTCATACTTTTTAATTCCATCTGCTAAGCAAACTATTTGAAAGGATTCTTTTTAAAAAATTCTTCCATTTTTATTATTCTTCAATACTTTTTTAACAAATATTTTTTATTCCAATTAAATCTTTATTATTATTTTCTGATACTGCTTAATAAATCTAATATCTCTCTTCTGATAGTATTATTGATTTCAAATAAAGAAACATAACCCATAAATGCTATATCCATTTCCTCTATAGTCATTCCATATACTTCATCAATAGCTGAAATTGAATCTTTTTTCTTGTAAAAAGATAAATAACTTTCTATACCATAGCTGCTAATTAGCCAATCAGTAAACGCACCCATTATTGGATAAGTAACTGTACAGTCTAAAGAGAAAAAGAATTCTTTATTTAATAATTCAGCTATAGATATATTATAACCATTTTTTAAATAAAATATTGTCCAATCCAGATTCTGTATTCCCCACCAATAACGATCAAAATACATAGCCAAGCCTTCTCTAATTGCTGGGCAATCTGGTCTATTTATTGTATAGCTGATTAGATGAGCATCTTCATGAAAACCTACACACTTTATGTCTTTATTATATACCACATATATCTTGTTTGGAGGCTCAACAAAACCATTACACGGCTCATAGTCACCATATTTTTCTCCATATCTGTTTCCAACTTCTTCTGGCGAATCACAAAGAAAATACTGTATTTTAAAATCTAATTCCACATTTAAAACATTACAGATATGTTTATAACAGGTTTCCTGTAATTTGGCTATATCCAATATATCTTCTTCCGCTTTACTTCCTGAGTAATAATTAAATATGTAGTGTTCACTTATATATTGTTTCATTAAATCGTCCTTCCTTACTAACTAAAACAATCATCATAATTAAAAACTATTTAATAATTGTTAATCATTTCTGTAAGCATAGACTATTTTTCTTATCAATTCTTCATTTACAGGATAAGGACAATAACTAAGTTTTCTTTTGTCATCTTTTAATTGTTTTACGGCTAGATCTAATATGTAATTATCTAAAATTTCAAATTTACATATTTCAGTTAAATAATCTCTTAGTTCTTTTAAATTCTTAAATCCTATTAAATCTAAAACTGTTTTTACATCTTTCTGATCAGCATATTTTAAATAACCATAAGTAAAATAACCTACCGCATTGCCATGAGGAATTCCTAAATTATAAGTTAAAGTATAACTTAAACCATGTGGCAGAGTTGTTCCACAATGAGCAATAGCCATTCCACCATATACTGATGCCAGCATCAAGTTATCATAATCCTTTTTGGTTAAGTTTTTCGGATTTAATAAATTATCTTTATTTAATCCCCAAACTCTTAAACCTTCTAAAGCAATCATATTGGAAAAATCAGTAGCTTTAGAAGAAATATAACTTTCAATTAAATGTCCTAATGCATCAACAGAACTATTAATCAATACTTGTTCTGGTAAACTATATAAATATTTACTATCTATCAAAGCTATTTCCGGATATACACGATAGCCAATTGACTGTTTAGTTTTTCTTCTGTCATTAGTGATAACAGATGCTCCAGTTACTTCACTTCCTGTCCCACAAGTAGTCGGTATAGCAATAAATGGTAAATTTTTATGTATAACATCTTTTTCCAGTAACTTATATACATCATCAAAATGATAATGCAACATTACTGCAACAGCTTTACCAGCATCCATTGGACTTCCACCACCGATTCCAATAACAAATTTAATATCTTTATCTTTATATTGTAAATAAGCCTTATTTATTGTTTGCAAAGAAGGATTTTCTTCTACTTCATCAAAAATGTAATAGATTATTTTATTATCTTTCAACACTTTGGTTACATCATCCAATGAACCATTAATTTTACTTCCTCTTTTACCCGTCACAATTAAACAGGTATCACCAAAAACAACTAACTCCTTTTGGTGATTTTTAATACAATTATCTTCAAAATAAACTAGTGTTGGAATTTTAAAAAACATAATTTCTCCCCCTAATCTTATTATTTAACTTTCTTAAATAATTTAGCCGCAAAGAAATCCATTCCTAACATATCAATATAGAAATGTAGTGCTCTTTTATAGTCTTTAGTCGCTGAAACCAGTTGAATTACATCAACCTTATCTTTGACACTAGTTTCAATATACTGATACAGTTTTGAACCTATTAACTGATTTCTGAAAGTTGGTAAAATATAAAACTCTTCAATATCATAAACAATTGAATCTTTCTCTATTGTCGGTGCTGCTTCATCTTCCTTGTAGATTTTTCCTAAAGCATAACCGATAATAAAACTATTATCATAGACAACATAAATATCTTTTTCTAAAAAATCTAAGACTGTATTCTCTACTAATCCATTAGTAATTCTTTCTTTTTTCCAAATAGTAGATAAAGGAATCAGTTTTTCAACCAGTTCTTTAGAGAATTCTTCTTTCCTGATTGTTAAATTAACGATATTGCGATAATAAACTCTAGCATAAGTATTATAAATAGTAACTTTATTTTCCACATAATTAAAACCAAAGTTCTCATAGAATCCTTTATGTTCAGTAGCAATATATAACTTTTTATATCCTTTTTCTTTAGCTATTTCACAAGCTTTTTCAATCAATAACCCTGAATATCTATGGCCTCGATACTTTTCATAAGTATAGACAAACCCAATCCAGGGTTTTAGTTTTTCATCATCAACAATGTATTTTTCTGAAAAGGTTAAAAACGAAACAATATTATTGTCTCTGTTTACCAAAATCAATAACTTACTTTCATCTCCCAATTTCTGATAAAAAGTATCTGTCTCAATCAGCTTTACCAAAGTTTCACTAAAAGTCCACTTGCAATTTTTTAATTGTTTTAAAATCTCATCTTGAACATCACTTTTATAAAAATCAATAATCCTCATATTACACTCCCCTTATTTTTTATATAGTTTACCAAAAAAATGGTATCAAACGATATTTTATTTTTCTTTGTATTCTTTATATTCTTTTAAACTCTTCTCTAAAACTTCTTCCTCATTTTTAATTCGAATGACAATAGTCAACGGATAAAACAGCATAACCATAAAGCCAACATAACTTCCCAACACTAACGACATCGATAGAAAAATCAATAATGTCGCAAAATACATTGGATAACAAACAATTCCATACAAACCAGTTTCAATTACCTTTTGATTTTCTTGAACTTCTACTACTCTTGATAAATAACATTTTCTCGCATTACTTTCATATAAAGTAGATAACAAACAAGTAAAACAATGCTTGCGATAACAATTACTACACCATTTACCCTGGTCCAAAAGTAACGATATTCTAAACCCGATAAAACAAATGAGGCTATAAAACTGAACCACTAATATCCATAACCAGTCTTTGTTTAGCTTCCTTTTCCTGGCTTTTTAACCTTTTCTTTAAAAGTTCAGGTTCTTTTAAATACAAATAACTACCAAAGAAAATCATTGGCATAAATAACAAGGCAATAAATAACAAAACCATAACAGAGATTAAACCAAAGATATACTTCATTAAGGCTTCCATTAATAGTTTCATTCATTCACCTTCTTCCTATATATTTTACCACAATAACAAAAAGAAAAAGATGTAATCCATGCAAATACACCTTTTTCAAAAGATTATGCAATATGAATTGCCTGAAAGGAGTTTTTTCAAATGACAATTAAACTTGAATATCTATTGTTGATTTAATTATAACATAGATATATACTTTTTAAATATAAAGTATCAAAAAATATAAAGTACCTTTTTTAACAAATAAAGCATGAATATATTTAATATCTGTATTTTTAAAACTACTTTGTTAAGTTGTTTTTTTTAATATAATTTGTAAGAGTATTGCGATTAACTTTTAATATTTTTGATATAGAAGTTTTAGACAATCCTTTGTTTAGAAGATCTATTATCATTTTTTCTTTTCCAGTCAGCTTGTATTTTGAAGACTTTTTCCCTTTTGGTCTTCCAAGAATAATTCCTTCACTTTTCTTCCTAGCTAAAGCTTCTTTTGTTCTTTGGCTAATTAAGTTTCGCTCGATTTCTGCACTTAATCCGAATGCAAATGCTAAGACTTTAGATGTTAAATCATCACCAAGACGATAATTATCTTTTATTGTCCATACTTTAATACCATTTTCCATGCAATAATTCAATATCGACATTATCATGAACATGTTTCTTCCTAGCCTAGAAATCTCCGCACAAATTAGTATATCGTTCCTTTTTAATTTGTTTAAAAGCTTTCCTAATTTTCTTTCATCAACTTTTTTCGTACCCGATATTGTTTCCTCAATCCAAGCATTAACAATTAATCCACGTTCATTACAAAAATTATTGATTTCAAACCTTTGATTTTCCACTGTTTGTTTATCAGTGCTCACTCTAATATAACCGTAAATCATTTTTTCCTCCTTATGGTTTAAAAATTTGAGCGATTATATTAAGCAGTATGCAACGACGGCGTCATTTACTGACGATGATATCTGGATTATTTTATCAAATAAAATTGAA
>JGI24709J26583_10000261_pt1 | contig 43555 bp, 36 predicted proteins | sample BioPla2DNA1_FD_26583 | JGI IMG/M metagenome (IMG submission 26583) | reverse complement strand
ATAAAGTCAGCATTTTTATCATAATGTAACTGTTTGGCGCATATAATAATCACCTATCGCAAGATGAACTTGAATCTAGATTAATATAGTTGGAAAATATTAGATGCTAAACCTCAAAACATAATGAAATAATCCCACCATTCAAGTTTGCAAAAGCAAGCCTTATTATGGTATAATTTGCCTCACATAACCATTATACATACGTGGAGGAGAAATGGCAATTCGATACGAGAAAAAATCTCTTTTAAATAATTCAAAGTTTAGTCAAATAAGCAATGAAATATATAATGTTGACATTGATACCGCCGCAGAAAGAGTGGCGTTTATAGCGTCAAAACACATAGAAAAAGTTAAGGGTAATGTTGATATTTTCAGTTCTCCAGGCAGAATAGAAATGATAGGCAATCACACTGACCACAATCATGGTGAGGTTTTAGCAGCAGCAGTTTCGGTAGACCTTTTAGCAGCTGTTACAAAAACAAATGATAATATTGTTACTATTAATAGCGTTGGGTATCCTATTGTAACAGTTGATTTAAACGACTTAAAAATAAACAAAACTGAGTTTGGTGATTCATCTGCGTTAGTGAGAGGGGTTGCAAAAGGGTTTATAGATAGAGGGTACAAAGTAGGTGGGTTTTATGCTACCACAACATCAGATGTTTTCAAAGGAGCAGGCATGAGTAGCTCTGCAGCGTTTGAGCTATTAGTATCTGAGATTTTTAATGTGTACTACAATGGTGGTATTGTTGATCCGATAACAAAAGCGATTATATCTCAATTTGCAGAAAATGTTTATTTTGGAAAACCTTCTGGGCTTATGGACCAATCAGCAATATCGTTTGGGGGTATTAGTCACATAGATTTTCAAGATCCTAAAAACCCTATTGCGGAGAAGGTGGAATGGCCTTTTAAAGACATCTCTGTAGCGGTCGTAAATTGCGGAGGAGATCACGCAAACTTAACTCCAGAATATGCAGCAATAAGAACAGAGATGGAAAAAGTAGCCCAAATATATGGTGTAACTACGCTAAGAGATGTTCCGGAGCAAGAGTTTTACGATAAGTTGCCCATTGTTAAAGAGAAGGTTTCGGGAAGAGCTATTTTAAGAAGTATCCACTTCTTTGATGAAAATAAAAGGGTAAGAAAAGTATACCAGGCCCTGAAAGAAAAAAACAAAGAAGATGTTTTTGGTGGGGTCAATGAATCGGGAAGAAGTTCATATGCAAAATTACAAAATTGCTACCCAGAACATGACCATTCTCAGACAATTCCGCTAGCGTTAGCAATTGCAGAGAAGACACCTGGAGTAGTTGCATCTAGAGTCCATGGTGGGGGATTTGCCGGTACGATACTTGTCTTTGTAGAGACCAATGAAATGAAAGGCTTCATTGACATAATGTCCAAGTTTTTTGGCGCTGATAACATTTATGACCTAAAGATTAGAAACTCTGGTGTAACAAAGTTAGATTTCTAATAAAACCAAGAATTAGGGACTTAATCGTAGGTTTGGTATATAACTTGCTGCAAAAAAGACTATGCAATAAGCTTTGGTATTAATTAGGGCGCAATAGGCGTATAATTATACATGGTGGCTTGTTATGATTAGAATAATAGAATCTTGGGGCTATCAGGTGAAATAAGGATGTATATTAGGGTTTTATTGCAATTAATAACGGGTTTCACGTTGCGGCGTGACAGGAGCGTGTTAAATGCAGTGGCTATCTGTGACAAGAGGAGTATAAAATGAGAAATTTAACTTTATTAACAGATTTATATGAGTTAACAATGATGAATGGTTATCTGGAAAGCGGGATGGCTGAAAGAGAAGCCGTGTTTGATTTGTTTTTTAGAAAGACTGAGTACATAGATTTTGCTTTAGTTGCGGGTTTAGAGCAGGCGATTGATTACATTAAAAATCTAAATTTTTCTGAAGATGATATTAAATACCTAAAGTCGTTAAACTTGTTTGGTCCTAAGTTTTTTGAAAGAATAAAGGACTTTAAGTTTACTGGCGATATATATGCTATGCGCGAAGGTGAGATAGCATTTCCTTCAGAGCCAATTTTAACTGTAAAAGCTACACTTTTTGAGGCGCAGTTAATTGAATCTGCCCTTTTAAATATCATAAACCATCAAACGCTAATTGCTACAAAAACAATGAAGATAACCCAGGAAACTAAGGGTGGAGTTGCAGAGTTTGGCTTACGTAGAGCGCAAGGTCCTGATGCTGGCATATATGGCAGTAGAGCAAGCATTATAGGAGGATGTAAGTCTACATCAAATGTTTTAGCTGGCAAAATGTTCAATATTCCAGTTAGCGGGACTCATGCACATAGTTGGGTTATGAGTTTTAAAAATGAAATTGATGCGTTTAGAGCATATGCAAAACTTTATCCGAAAGCATGTATTTTATTAGTAGACACATATGATACTCTCGGTAGCGGCGTCCCTAATGCAATAGCAGTGTTTAAGGAGTTGAGAGAAAAGGGCTACGAGCCTATTGGAATTAGAATAGATAGTGGAGATTTAGCATATTTAACAAAGGCTGCAAGAAAACAATTAGATGATGCTGGGTTTAAAAACGCAAAGATTTTTGCATCTGGCGATATAGATGAAGAAATAATAATGTCTTTAAAGAGCCAGCAAGCAAAAATTGATAGTTGGGGTATTGGAACTAAGTTAATAACTGGTCACCCAGTTTCTGCTCTAGGTGGCGTTTACAAGTTGGTTGCGATTGAAGAAGATGGGGTTTTAATGCCCAAAATTAAGATATCAGACACTTTAGAAAAGATGACTTTACCAGGGTTTAAAACGGTATATAGAATTTATTCCGAGGGAAAAGCTGCTGCGGATTTAATATCGCTTAGAGAGGAAAAGTTTGACACAAGTAAGCCTTTAACAATATTCCATCCCGTGGAAACATGGAAACAAAAAACTTTTGATAGCTATGAAATGAGAGAATTGTTAGTTCCCGTATTCATAAAAGGAGAACAGGTTTATAAAGTTCCCGCTTTGGAACAGACTGTAAAATATGCTCAAAAAGGTATTGATGAATTCTGGGAAGAGTATTTAAGAATGCATAATCCTCACATATATAAAGTAGACCACTCGGATGGATTATACGATTTGCGTAAGAAATTACTTTATGCAAGTAAAAAATAAAAACTTTGTACAAGTACGCGGTACTTAAGAGGCATGTAAAACTAAATACTAGAGGTGAAAATAATTTTGTACAAGTATACTGTGCTTTGAAAAATACAAAACTAAAGACTAGAGATAAAGAAAGTTGTACGAGTAGGCTGTACTTAGAAATATATAAAACTAAATACTAGAGAGGTGTAAAATGTTAAGAAAAGATGTTCCAGTAAATCGCACATGGGATACAACAGGGCTGTACGCAAATGAAGAAGCATTTGAAAAGGCATTAGAGCGAGCAAATGAACTGCTAAAAGAATTTGATGCGTATCAAGGAAAACTAAATAAAGATAACGCTATTGACTGTTTAAATTTAACAGTGGAAGCAGAGCGTTTAGGAAGTAGATTATATGTTTATGCAATGATGAAAAGGGATGAAAACACTGCTCTTCCAGAAAATCAGGCAAGAATAGGAAAGGTTCATATGCTACTTACAATGTTTAGTTCCAAACTATCATTTATAAGCCCAGAACTATCCGCACTCGATGATAGCGTATTAGAAGAAATGAAAAATGATGCTAAATATGCAGATTTTAGTGTTGTGCTATATGACATCATAAGACAGAAAAAACATATTTTGAGTGAAAAAGAAGAGAAGGTTTTAGCTGAAGTGTCCGCGTTTTCTTCGGGTTATCAAGAAGTTTTTACTATGTTTGATAACGCCGATTTAAAATTTGACGATGTTTTAGACTCTGAAGGTAAATCTCATCCATTATCGCATGGAAATTATGCTGTGTACTTAGAAAGTAAAGACCCTGTGCTTAGAAAAAATGCATTCAAGGAATATTATAAGCGTTACATAGCATTTATAAATACAGTTGGTACGACTTACATATCCTCAGTCAAAAAGGATAGTGCTCTTGCAAAAATAAGAAAGTATGAAAGTGCTTTGGCAAGCGCTTTATTCAACGAAGATGTTCCAGTAGAAGTATATAATAATCTGGTTGAATCTGTTAGAAAGAATACCCCGAAGATGCATGAGTATATAAAACTTAGAAAAGAAATATTAGGACTAGATGAAATGCATATGTATGATATGTATGTAGCCTTAAGTAAAGACGTTACTATGGAATTAGAGTATGAAGATGCATACGAACTGGTGTGTAAAGCACTAGCACCTCTGGGTGATGAATATAACAAGATTTTGAAAAAGGCTTATAAAAATAGATGGATAGACGTTTACGAAACTGAAAATAAAAGAAGTGGAGCATACTCGGTTAGCATATACGATCATACGCCATTTGTTTTGCTTAACTATACCAAAACAACTTCTGATATCTTTACAATCGCTCACGAGATGGGGCATGCAATTCACTCATATATGTCTAATGCCGCTCAACCTTTTTCTAAGGCGGACTATAAAATATTTGTCGCAGAAGTAGCAAGTACTGTAAACGAAGTGTTAATGCTCAAATATCTATTGAAATCAGCTGATGAAAAAATGAGGGAGTTTTTATTAAATTACTTCATCAGTATGGTTCGTACTACATTATTTAGACAAACGATGTTTGCAGAGTTTGAAAAGTTTGCACATGAGACATATGAGCAGCTTAAGCCTGTAACGCCAGATTTACTAAACGAGGAATATTTAAGGCTCAATAAGGCTTATTATGGTCCTGGTGTAGAGCATGATAAAGAAATATCATATGAGTGGATGAGAATACCTCATTTTTATAGAGCATTTTATGTGTACAAATATGCCACTGGAATAACTGCCGCTATTAATATTGCAAACAAAGTGCTTGAGGAGGGTGCAGATTATGTTCCTAAGTATTTTAAAATGCTATCAGCAGGATGTTCTCTTCCTCCAGTAGAAATTTTAAAACTTGCTGATGTTGATCTCATGAGTGAAGAACCTTTTGAAATCGCCATGAATGAGTTTGCAAGTGCAGTTAATGAGCTTAAAAAACTAAAAAGCAAGTAGTAGTTGTTTGACTAAGTATTAGTTATTAGTTAGGATATAATCCTTAAAGTAAAGTGATTTACTAATACATAAAACACGCTGACACTTTATGTTGTCAGCGTAAGATATTAAAAACTAAAGGTGCAGATGAAAAATATAGGAAAAACCATTAATAAAATAGTTTTAATAGCCTCAATATTAATGATATTGATGATATTTTGGGTGGCTACAAATCATTTTCAGCCGTTACAAGCAGAAGCCGCTACTTCATCGGTTGGTGCAGAGATTGTTTATGGAACAAAAAACTATTCCAACGGAACGATAAAGTATGACATGCAAGTAAATCTTGATATAGAAAAGTTAACCGAAGGAATGTCAGAAATAGACAAGACTGCTAATATGGGTATTTTGAGCATGAAGATGTCTGCATTAAAAACTAAGTTAGAAGAAAAGGGTCTTAAAGTCACTGCTAGTGCAGATGGGTATTCGTTATCTACCGACATAAGGACATATTCTAGTGCCCATAAAAGAGCTGTTATGGACCCTGAACGGGACGGATATGAAATGTACGACCCTAAAGAAGGTTTGAAAACCTGGGGCTTTTATAGAAATATATATGAGTTTACATTTGATACTGCATTTAAGAATGTTGCTAATAATCAATATCTTTTAGTTGCAGATGAAGCAATTAATGGTATGAGAGATTATGGTATAACCGATAATAATTTTCGCTATGTTTTTAATTACGGTACATTTATGACTCAAAAGACATTGACTTCAAATGCAGACAAAATATATTTTAATGATAATGAAAAAATTTACATTCATGAATTTGTTATGTCAAAAGATGGAGCGGAAGGTAAGCAGGTTACTCTCACGCAGAAGGCATATAATTCAACTGGGTGGAATATAACGCTAGTAGCCATTGTGTTAGTGGCTTTAGTAATCACTGTACTAATTAGATATAAACAAGTGGGCGCTGCAAATAAAGAAAGAGCAGCTATAAGTTGCGCTATAGGAGGCAAAGATGGCGGAATATAAAGATGAAAAAAAGAAGGAAAAACAAAGGAGGTTTCCAGAGAGTCAAGCAACGGAAATGAATATGCTTGGGGTATTGCTTAGCAATCCAATTGAAGCTCCTGATTTTGCATCAAAGATGACAGATGAATATTTTAATTATCCACGCCATAAAAAAATATTTAATGCAATTAAAGCACTAGCACTGACTTCGAAAGTCGATCCCATAATAATTGACAATTATTTAACTAGTCATGGTGAAGGAGAGCCTGATCTGTTGGGATATATGATGGATCTTGTTAATAATCTGATATATAGGTACAACGGGGACGAGTATTATAGAACACTGTATAACGAAATGGTTTTAAGGCGTATACACTCTACGGGTAGAAGCATTGTAGAGGCGGCCGAAACAATACCCGATAATGTAGCTTGCTTAGATGAAGCAGAGAAAAAGATGTTTGAACTATCCGATAGTTTAGGAAATACTCAATCACTAGAGCACATTAAGGATGCGGCTAGTGTATATGTTAATAAACTCGACGCGCTAGCCAAAGATAGAAATGCCTTCAAAGGTCTTTCCACTAATTTCCCATTGTTTGATAAATATACAGGCGGACTTAGGAAAAAGAATTTGATTATACTTGCAGCAAGACCTTCGGTTGGTAAGTCAGCATTTGTCACAAATATAGTTACCAAAATACTCGAAGGTGACTTTGAGAAAGGTCAAACAAGTGATAAGGTAATAGCATTTTTCTCTTTAGAAATGGGCGCAGAAGAAATAGTGAAAAGAATAGTAGCAATTACAAGTAATGTTTCAATGAAAAGGACTTTCACCGGCGAATTAAACACCAATGATTTTACAGAAATTATATCTGTTCATGACAAGCTAACAAGATCTAATATTTACGTTGATGATACTGCTGCTCAGACACCAAATAATGTTTGGGCTAAGTGTAGGAGATTAAAGCAAGAAAAGAAAAGATTAGACTTAATTGTCATTGACTACTTGCAGTTACTTAGTATTAAAGATCCAACTGAAAGTGGCGGTTTAACTATGAATGAAACTGCAGAAATAACTAGAATAAGCCGTATGCTTAAAATGATGGCAATGGCTTTAGATTGCCCAGTAATTGCGCTTTCACAACTTAGACGATTGGATGGCAGAAAAGCAGAAGCGGGTAAAGCGCTAATTCCTAAACTTTCTGACTTAAGGCAATCGGGTTCTATTGAGCAAGATGCTGACGTTGTTATGTTTTTAGCTAGAGAAGACGAGAATGCAGTAAATAAGGACGAAGGCAATATAATACTGGCAATAGAAAAAAACCGTAATGGTCCGTTAAAGAGAATAGTCTATCATTTCTTTGGTGAGCATGTCAGATTTACTGAGCGCGATGAGTATAAAGAAGAATAGTGCTCTTAAATAAGCAGGCTATAAAAATATTGCAGGTTTGTATAAGCATACATTGAGTGATTAAGATAGGATTAGAGTTTGAAAAACAAGCATGATGTATTTAGGATGTGTAAACGCTGAGCCTATAAAACTAGACATTATTATGCTTTTAGTATATACTTTTTTTAAAATACAACTTAGAAGCAGTAGAGACGAATATGTCAAAAGGAATTATTTACAAAAAACCAAAAGAAAAGATTACTCCTAAACAAGTTGGGATTAGGATTGTGTTGCTTGTTGTATCGGCATTTTTGCTAGCATTTTTTACTAAGCTGACAGGGCTTGGGATGGACAGGATTTCCGAAGTCATTTATACACGTAGTCTCATAGAAATAGCATTAATTTTTGTGGTAAACCTGGTGCTTTTAGCGGTTATTTTATTTACTACCAAGTATGTAAAGCACGATGCTATGTCAAGAGATAAAATGTTTGCAATTGTTTGTGCCTCTCTTGTCTTAACATTTTTTGCATCTTGGGGTTTTTCAGAGTTAATAAATGTGTACATAGCACCGTTACTACTGGGTTCATTACTAATAGCTACATTAGTTGATAAAAGACTTGGTATATTAACGCAATTTTTTGTCTCAAATATGTTTTTCTTAATCTCAATACTTTGGGACAGAGACATCGTTATAGTTAGCGAAAACATTGGAGCAATCATTACTTCTTTAGTGTCATCGGTTGTCATAGTTATGCTGCTTAGCAAGTCTGCAACCCGCTTAAAGTTTACTGTAGTTGGAATTATAGTGGCTTTAGTATCTTCAGTTATTCCAATGTTTATACATTTAGCAGCTGGTATTAGAGATGCTTATACAATACTTGTAAGTGGAGTCTGGTCTGTAATTGCTATAGTATTATCAGTTTCAATTTATACGTTAATATTACCGATAATGGAGTATGCGTTCCGAGTGAACACAGTGTTTATTATGTCAGAACTTTGCTCTTTAGAAACTCCTCTTTTGAAACGTTTGGTACAAGAAGCTCCTGGGACATTTAATCATAGCCTTGTTGTAGGAAATCTTGCAGAATTATGTGCGGATGCAATTGGCGAAGATACACAGCTTGCTAAGGCGGCTGCATATTACCACGACATAGGTAAAATAGAAAACCCAGAATATTTTGTAGAAAATCAAAAAGGAGTAAATCCACACGATGATATTATCCCAGAAGTCAGTGTATATATGATAGTTAACCATGTTACAGCGGGCCGTGAAATACTTAAAAAAGCAAGGGTTCCAGATATTATTGCAGATATAGCAGCAGAACACCATGGGACAACACCAGTTAATTATTTCTTATACAAGGCACAAAGTTACACTGAAGAAGAGTTGGATAAAATAGAATATAGTTATCCTGGACCGAAGCCAAAAAGCAAAATAGCTGCAATTATCATGATTGCAGATACAGTAGAAGCTGCAAGTAGAGCAAGAGGAAACTTTGACGATATGGATGAGTTTCGTAAGTTTGTAAGGAAATTAATTAAATCAAAAGCTGATGCTGACCAGTTTTCTGACTGCCCGATTACATTTGAGGATTTAAAGAAAATTGAAGATGTGCTGGTTGAAGCAGTTCCTTCATTGTATCATGCAAGAATTAAGTACGATAACGACACGAGAAAGAAAAAATAATGTTAGATATATTTAATTTTAGTGAGTATGAAAAATTGGCAAGGCACGCCGCGTTGGGCGTGTTTTCGCATTTTAAAATAAACCATAGAGATGTTGATTTGGAAGTAGGGTTGGTTACAGATGAGGAAATCAGAGAGCTAAATAGAGAAAATAGGGATATAGACTCAGTGACAGATGTTTTGTCTTTTCCTTCAGTTAATATAACCCTTCCTTTTAATAAATCTGATTACGAGCAAGACATTAATCCTGAAACGGGAGGAGTTATAATTGGCTCCATATACATTTCTAAAGCTAGAGCTATTAGGCAGGCAGAGGAAAGCGGGCATTCTATTTCTAGAGAGCTTGCGTTTTTAATAACACACGGACTTTTACATATACTGGGATTTGACCATATTTCTGATACGGACAGGGAAAAAATGGAAGAAAAACAAAGAGTGATTATGAAAGAGTTAGGAATAACTAGAGATATGGGAGATAGTGAAATAATGAATTCGATTAAGGAAGAAGAGTTTAGAAGCGGTTTTATAGCAGTGCTTGGTAGACCTAATGCAGGCAAGTCTACATTGATTAATAAGCTTGTAGGACAAAAAGTGGCAATTACAAGCTGGAAACCGCAAACAACTAGGAATAAAATACTAGGAATTAGAAACGATGAAAACTCACAAATTATATTTGTGGATACACCAGGGTTACATGCCCCAAAAAACGAATTAGGTAGATTTATGATGCGCTCGGTAACTGCTGCGCTAAATGAGGTAGATGCTGTTTTATATCTTACAAATGCAGAGAAAGAATTTAATCATCATGACAAAGAAAATGTAGCGCGATATATAGACACAGGAAAGCAAGTTATTGTCATAGTTAATAAAATTGATAGAGTAACACCTGCTAAAGTCGGCTCGATTTTACAAGAGATATCTAAAATTAATGGTGTTTCTGCGGTGGTGCCAATATCTGCTTTAAAGGGTAAAAACTTAGATGCTGTAATGCTAGAAGTTAAAAAGGTATTACCTGTAGGCGAGGCGATTTTCCCAGATGATATATATACCGATAGAGGGATGAATTTTATAGCAAGTGAAACTATCAGAGAAAAAGCTCTTAGAAACTTAAATGAAGAAATTCCGTATGGTGTTGCAGTAAAGATTAATAAATATGTGGCAAGCGAGGAATTAATAGAAATTGACGCAGAGATAGTTGTTCAAAAAGCTAGTCATAAAGGCATCATTCTTGGTAAGAATGGAGAAATGATAAAAAAGATTGGAACAGAAGCGCGTATTGACCTTGAAAAAATAACGGGGACTAAGGTATTTTTAACGCTCTGGGTGCGTGTGGAAAAAGACTGGAGAGATGATGGGAGAATGCTCGAAAAGCTGGGATATAATAAAGATGATTATAGAAATTAATAAAAAGCAAGGTCGCCCTTGCTTTTATTATGGAAAAAGAAGGTAAATAAATGAGTAGTTCAGTAAAAGCATTATGCGTAAGAACTGTAGATTATGGCGAAAATGATAAGATATTAACTCTTATAGCCGTAAATAAAGGCTTGATTACGCTAAGAGCTAGAGGTGTTAGAGAAATGAAGTCTAAGTTAAAGCTTGCCTCTACTCCGCTTAGCTATGGAGAATACTCCTATGTGGAAACTAAACAAAGAAAAACACTTACTGGATTTTCTCTTATAGATAACTTCATGAATTGCTGGAGAGATTTAGATAAATATGCCGCTTCGCAGATAATTCTAGAAGCTTTGGATAAAACATCCAAAGAAGAAATGGAAGTGGATAAAGAACTGTATTGCGCGTTGGTTAGCCTCTCCTATATTAATAATGAGAATATAGTTTCATATATATATGCTCTGTGGTTTTTGTCAAAACTGCTAGTAATGTTAGGATTAGATCTAACCGATTACGATAATTTGACTACAGATACCAAAGATTTATTATTAGCCGTCAGTAAAGCAGAGCCTGATGATTTAGGGAGTTTGGAAATGTCGTTACCTACAATAACAAGACTTCTATCTTGCGTATCATTAGTGCTTAAATCCGAAATGTCTATAAATCTTAATTCTGTGAATGAAGCTATTAAAACCATAGCTAATTCAAAGTAAAAGAAAACGATGATACTCTATTATCTAACTAAATATTGTAAAAACCGTGAATAAGGCTGGAAAAAGATGTTTTTAGCTGTATTTGGTTATGATTGTTCGTATAAGGTGGTAAATCATTTGCCAGAACTATGTGTAAAATATTATAATACAAGCGATTTAGTAAGTATTTATGTAGTATAAAATATATTTAAAATAAAATAATTTTTTAGAGGAGAAAAGTATGACAAAATTTGTTTATTTATTCAATGAAGCAAACGGAAAAGACAAAGCCAAATTCGGCGGAAAGGGTGCAAATCTTTCTGAAATGACTCATATGGGGTTACCAGTACCTCCAGGATTCATCGTAACAACTGAAGCTTGTACTAGTTATTACGAAAACGGAAGAAAGATAAAGGATTCCATTATAAAGGAAATTTTTGACCAGTTAGCAGCATTGGAAAAACAAGCTGATAAAAAGTTTGGTTCCATTGATAACCCCTTCTTAGTTTCAGTAAGAAGCGGAGCTAGAGCATCTATGCCAGGAATGATGGACACAATTTTAAACTTAGGTTTAAATGATGTAGCTGTTGAAGGTCTTGCAAAATTAACAGACAATCCTAGATTTGCATACGACTGCTATCGTAGGTTTATTCAAATGTATTCAGACGTTGTTACTGGAATCGGCAAAAAGCACTTTGAAACTATTATTGATGATCTTAAAATGGCAAGAGGAATCAAAGCTGATAGCGACTTAACAACAGAAGACTTAAAAGAATTAGCAGATAAGTTTAAGGCTTATTACAAAGAGAGTAAAGGCGAGGATTTCCCACAAGATCCAAAAGTACAACTAATAGGTGCTATTGAAGCCGTTTTTAGAAGCTGGGAAAACGAAAGAGCTATTGTATATCGTAGAATGCATAACATTCCAAGTTCTTGGGGTACTGCAGTTAATGTACAGGCAATGGTTTTTGGTAACATGGGTGAAACTTCTGGAACAGGTGTTGCGTTTACACGTGACCCATCTACAGGCGAAAATGTGTTATATGGTGAATATTTAATGAATGCACAAGGTGAAGACGTTGTTGCAGGTATTCGTACTCCAAACCCTATTGCCAAGCTCGAACAAACAAATCCACAAGTATATAAGCAATTTGTAGAAATTTCCACAAACTTAGAAAGATACTTCAAAGATATGCAAGATCTAGAGTTTACAATTGAAAGAGGGAAGTTATACATTCTACAAACAAGAAACGGAAAACGTACTGCTCAAGCAGCTGTAAGAATTGCAGTAGAGCTAGTTGAAGAAGGTCTATGTACAAAAGAAGAAGCTCTTATGAAGATAGATCCTAAACAATTAGACGATTTACTACATCCTACATTTGCCGCATCAGAACTTAAAAAGAGAACACCAATAGCTTCAGGTCTTGCTGCATCTCCTGGTGCTGCAGTTGGTAAAATTGCATTTACAGCAGAAGAGGCCAAGAAGAGAGCAATGGCTGGCGAAAAGGTTCTTTTAGTGAGATTAGAAACATCTCCAGAAGATATCGAAGGCATTAATAGTGCAGAAGGTATTTTAACTGCAAGAGGTGGAATGACATCACACGCAGCAGTTGTTGCTCGCGGAATGGGAAGATGCTGTGTTGCTGGATGTGGAGACTTAGTTATAGATGAAGAAGCAAAAACTGCAACAATTCATGGCGTTACATATGGTCCAAATGATGTTCTATCACTAAATGGTAGCACTGGCTACATTTATGAAGGTGCAATACCTACGGTTGAACCAGAAGTTGGTGGACAGTTTAAGGTAATCATGGATTGGGCAAACGAAGTACGCAGATTAAAAGTACGTACCAATGCTGATACTCCAGAAGAAGCGAAAACAGCTGTTGAATTTGGCGCAGAAGGAATTGGGCTATGCAGAACAGAGCATATGTTCTTTGAAGAAGGCAGAATTCAACCTATGAGAGAAATGATTTTAGCAGACAACAAAGAGGATAGGAAAAAGGCTCTTGCAAAAATACTTCCAATGCAAAGAGATGACTTTAAAGCAATATACGAAGTTATGCAAGATCTACCTGTAACAATCAGATTTTTAGACCCTCCTCTACATGAATTCTTACCACAAAAAGAAGAAGACATGAAGGCTGTAGCAAAAGAAATGGGTATAACAGTAGCAGCTGTAAAAGATAAAGTTGCAGCACTACATGAAGTAAATCCAATGCTAGGTCATCGTGGATGCCGTCTTGCAATAACCTATCCAGAAATTGCTGAAATGCAAACAACCGCTGTTATTGAAGCTGCAATTGCAGTGAATAAAAAAGGCGGAAATGTAAAGCCAGAAATAATGATTCCATTAGTAGGCGAAGTTAAAGAATTGGCTTTTGTTAAGAAGGTTGTTGTAAATACTGCTGAAAAAGTTATGAAGGCAGCTGGTGTTAAAGTTGATTATACAGTTGGAACGATGATTGAAATACCAAGAGCTGCAATCACAGCTGATAAGATTGCAAAAGAAGCAGATTTCTTCTCATTTGGTACTAACGACTTAACACAAATGACATTTGGATTTAGTAGAGATGACGCCGCTAAGTTCTTACCTCATTACTATAGTAGCGGAGTATTTGATAGCGACCCATTTGCAACAATTGACAAAGAAGGTGTGGGCGAATTTGTTAGAATTGCAGCAGAAAGAGGCAGATCTACAAAACCAGCACTTAAGCTTGGTATCTGTGGCGAGCATGGTGGAGATCCAGTAACAGTAGCATTTTGTGACCAAGTAGGACTTGATTATGTATCTTGTTCCCCATACAGAGTTCCAATCGCAATTTTAGCAGCTGCACAAGCAGTTATTGAAGCTAAATAATAGCTAGTTTTATACTAAAACATAAATAGCGCTTGAGAAATCAGGCGCTATTTTTATTTAATTATTTTAGTCATTATTTGACGGTAATACCATACGAATTTAGCTAATTGGAAACGACGTGAGACAATATTGGGAAAAGGCTATAATAGGTGTAGAAACAGTTAAAACTATTACGCCAATATGTTATTATATGCTGGTGGATATGGATAATTAATAAATGAATTTATCTCATGTTTTAGAAAAAGTATTTTAAAGGATATTTTATGAAAGAAGATTATTTACAATTTGAAAAAGAGTTTTTATCTCCATATGCAATGCAAAGTGTTAATACATTAGGTAGAGCTGAAAAACAAGAGCCTTGTCCGTTAAGAACAGAGTTTCAAAGAGATAGAGATAGAATAATTCATAGTAAAGCATTTAGACGTTTAAAACATAAGACGCAAGTATTTATCACACCAAGTGGTGACCATTACAGAACTCGACTGACACACACTCTTGAAGTAACGCAAATAGCTAGAACCATAAGTAGGTCCCTTAGACTAAATGAGGATTTAACTGAGGCTATTGCGTTAGGTCATGATTTAGGGCATACTCCGTTCGGGCATGCTGGTGAAAGGGTATTACAGCAAAAGGTTGGACATTTTGAACATAATGAACAAAGTTTAAGAGTTGTAGAAGTTTTAGAAAACTTAAATTTAACGCATGAAGTTAAAGATGGGATATTAAATCATAGATCGAGTTTAACACCATGCACTCTTGAAGGCATGGTAGTGAACATTTCTGATAAAATTGCATATTTAACCCACGATATTGAGGATGCAATTAGAGCAGGTGTGCTAGATGAAAATAAGCTGCCAGCAATTTTAGAAGAAATTATAGGAAAGGGGAAAGGTAATAAAATAAATAGATTAGTAAACGATATTATTACTAACTCATATGGTAAAAATTTCGTATCTTTTTCAAATGATATGAATGAAGCGGTCCGAGAATTACGAAGCTTTATGTTTAAAGAGGTGTATTGTTCGGAAAAAGCCAAAAGAGAAGAAAAAAGAGCTGAGGGATTACTAAAGTCTTTGTTTGATTACTTGCAGAAAAACCCACATGAAATACCTGTTATTTACGGAACTTACTCAAAAGATCTAAATACGCAAATAACTGACTATATAGCTAGCATGTCTGATACTTATGCTATAGCATTATTTGAGCATTACTTTATTCCTCGTAACAAGGATCTTTATTGATAGAATGTTTAACAAGAAAAATAAGAGTTAAAACAAATGAAAAAAGAATACAGAAATAGTGATATTTTTAATGGTTTAAATGAAAGTCAGATTGAGGCTGTCGAATGCACAGAAGGACCAGTCTTAGTTTTAGCAGGGGCAGGTTCAGGTAAAACCCGAGTGCTAACTCATAGAGTTGCTCATTTGGTTTTGAATAAAGGTGTATCTTCCGCCAGGATTTTAGCAATAACGTTTACTAATAAAGCTACCAATGAAATGCGAGAAAGATTAGATAACTTGCTTGGTGACAATCATATGGTTTGGATTTCTACCATTCACTCTTTTTGTGTAAGTGTTTTACGTAGCCACATATCTAAACTAGATGGCTATGAGTTGAATTTCTCTATTTATGATGATAGTGATTCTCGAAAGGTCATAAAAAAAGTCATTAAAGAAATGGAGGAGGAGGGGAAATCGGTACTAACTGAAAGCGTTTGTAAAGATGCTATAAGTTATAATAAGCAGTTAGGACATACCGCAGAAACATATGCCGCGACAGTGTTACCCGTTCAAAATGATATAATAGCGGAAGTTTTTTTAAGATATGAAAAAAAGATGAAAGAAAGTAATGCATTAGACTTTGATGATCTTTTAGTATATACATATATAGTACTTGATACCTTTCCTAAGGTAGCTGCACATTATCAAGACCGCTTTCAATACATACATGTAGATGAGTACCAAGATACAAACTTAATACAAAATAAAATAGTAGACATTCTTGCCGCTAAGTGGAGAAATCTGTTTGTAGTAGGAGATGATGATCAAAGTATTTATGCTTTTAGAGGGGCGGATGTAACTAACATATTGGGATTTGATAAAAAATATAAAGACGCTACCGTAATAAAGTTAGAAAAAAACTATAGATCAACTCCGCAAATTTTAGCTATAGCAAATAATATAATTCAAAACAATGAGTTTAGACACGATAAAACATTGATTCCAGTGAAAGGTCCTGGGGTAAAAGTCGAGCACATAATTTCACTTGATGATAGAAGGGAGGCTAGTACAATTGTATCTACCATCATGGCACTAAAGAGAAACTTTGGGCATCAAAATTCTGATTTTGCAATTTTAACGCGCGAATCGGGCCTCATAAAGACAATAGAAATGGAAGTAAATGATGCAAGGCTAGATTATATTATTCTTGGCGGACTTAAACTTTTTGAAACGAAGGAAATTAAAGATGTATCGGCATTTTTAAGATTAATAGCTAATGAATATGATAGTGAAGCCTTTTTAAGAGTTATTAATCTCCCTGCTAGAGGCATAGGAAATAAAACGCAGGAGAAAATTATTGAGCATGCACGGATTAAAGGCATATCTCTATTAAAAGCCGTAGATGATATAGCACTAGGAAATGCAGTTGGTTTTGGTAAGGCTACAGGAATCAAAGAATTTGCAGAAATAATGCAAAAACTTTTGGGTTTAAAAGACAGTAAAGTGAGTGAGTTAATAACATCTATAATGGAAACAGTTCCTTTGGCTGCAGAATATGAGGATAAAGACGGTGCCGTTGTATGTAGGGAGCGTTTAGATAATATTAATCATTATAAACGCATGGCAATTCAAGCGGAATATAAGAGCCCTAAGTTAACATTAATTGACTGGTTGCACAGCACAGTGCTTGCTACCGACCAAACGGTTGAACAAGATGACAGCGGAAAAGTTACTATTGCAACTGTTCATGCAGTAAAGGGGCTCGAATATAAAAATGTGTTTATAATAGGATGTGAGGAAAATATATTTCCTTCAGCACAAGCACTAAGTGACGATGATTTAGAAGAGGAAAGAAGGGTTATGTACGTAGCTGTTACAAGAGCTAAGGAGAGATTATACCTTTCATCAGTGCGAGGAAGGTTTAGATATGGCACTGTTCAATATAATCCCATTTCAAGATTTATAATAGAATCAGGTGTAGGAGAAAAGCAAGAATCATTTAAAAACTTTGGTGCAAGTGGCAGGGAACAAATGCTTGAAAAGGTTCAAAATTATTATAATCCAGACTATGTTGATCTTAGCGTTAGTCAGTTAAATGAAGTTAGTGAAAGGCAGATTAAAGCGGTGCAGGAAATAAAAAAAGCTATTCATGCTGCTTCTGCTGAGGTGTTTAACGAGAGTACTTCGGGTTATGTAAAAGGGGCAAAGGTCATGCACAGACGATATGGAGAAGGAGTAATATTGTTTGTATCGGGCTCAGGCGTAGAGTTACAAGCAACTATTGACTTTCCAAATTTTGGGCAAAAGGTTTTTACAGTTAGAAATGCTCCGCTAAAGCTGATATAAAAACTTTTAAATGTGTTAAAATTAATATGATTTGTTTATTATTTAGTTGTATTGGTGTGTAATATGAGTAGAATGCAAGAACTTGTAAACATTTTAAATAGGTACGGATATGAATATTACGTACTAGATGAGCCTACCGTTTCTGATGCAGAGTATGATGCGCTTTATGATGAGCTAGTAAAGTTAGAACGTGAAACAGGCATTGTCCTAGAAGATTCACCGACACTAAAGGTAGGAGGCGAGCCTTTAGATAGTTTTGCTGAACATATACATGCACATAGGCTATATTCCCTTGATAAAGCTAAAAATATAGAAGAAATAGAGGCGTTTTTTGATAGATTAGTAAAAAATTTAGGCAAGTTTCCACCCCTTACAATCGAGCATAAATTTGATGGAATAACTCTTTCATTAACATACGAAAAAGGGTTACTTAAAACTGCCGCCACAAGAGGCGATGGAGAAAAAGGGGAAGATGTAACAGCTCAAGCAAAGACCATCAGAAGCATTCCGCACCGTATACCATTCCAAGGGGTTATTGAAATACAAGGGGAAGGTATTTGGAAACTATCGTTATTTGATGAATATAATAAAACCGCAGATGTAGTTATGAAGAATGCAAGAAATGCAACCGCTGGGGCTATTCGTAATTTAGACCCTAAAGAAACAGCTAAGAGAAAGTTGGACTTTATGGCATATAATGTGGGATATTTTGAAGATATAACTTTTGAAAGTCAGGAAGAGATACGAGAGTTTTTAATAGAGCAAGGGTTTTTAGTTGATACAGAATTTCATATCATCGATAACATCATTGATACCGAAAAAATCCTAAATGAAATAGAAAATAATCGAGATAATTTAGATTTTTTAATTGATGGGGCGGTATTAAAAGTAAATAATCTATCTCTAAGACAAGAACTAGGCTATACAGAGAAGTTTCCAAGATGGGCAATAGCATATAAATTTAAACCACTTGAAACTACTACCATACTAAAGGATGTTATTTGGCAGGTATCAAGAACTGCAAAGTTAAATCCACTAGCAATTTTAGAACCAGTTAATTTAGCTGGGGTAACTATTAGCAGAGCTACTCTTAATAACTATGACGACATAATTAGGAAAGATGTTAAGATTGGTAGCAGGGTACTTCTTAGAAGAAGTAATGATGTCATCCCAGAAATAGTAGGTGTGTATGAACACTATGAAGACAGTAAAGATATCTTACCACCAACTGAGTGTCCAGAATGTGGCTCAGGAGTAAGGAAAGAAGGTGCGTTTTATTATTGTGATAATGCAGAAGGTTGTGCTCCTAAAATAATCGCGACATTAGATCATTTTGCAGAAAAAGCTGCTATGAATATAGATGGGCTTTCTGAAAAAACTTTAGAGCAACTTTTTACATATTTGCAAGTAGATAGGCTAGATAAAATATATACAATCGAATACGAAAATTTACTAGGTCTTGAGGGATTTAAAGAAAGGAAAGCAAGTAACTTAATAGAGGCGATTGAGAGATCAAAAAGCACCACGCTTTCCAGGTTTATATATGCGTTAGGGATACCAACCATCGGTAAAAAGGCTGCCAAACAGCTCGCTGATAGATTTTTAACGCTTGATAAAATAAGAAGTGCAACTAAGGATGAAATAGTAGAAATTGAGGAGTTTGGTGACATTATGGCAACCTATGTCACAGACTATTTTTCAGATGAAAAAAATAATGAAATTATTGATAATTTACTTAAACTTGGGATTAAATTTGAAAGTGAAGAAACTGTTTTGGAAGGTGCTTTTACTGGTAAGGTTGTAGTTATTACAGGGTCTTTAGAAAAGTACACAAGAAGTGAAGCACAAGGATTAATTGTTTCAATGGGTGGCAGTATTTCAGAAACTGTTAATAAAAAAGTGAACCTAGTTATTGCGGGGGAATCTGCAGGTAGTAAGTATGATAAAGCTGTTGCATTGGGAATAGAAATTATTTCAGAAAAAGACTTTTTGGACATGGTTTTAGTGGGCGAAAAGGTCTCCGATGTAGAGACTGGTGGAAAAGATACCAATTTTACGCAAAAGGAAAAAGAGACTAAGCCTAATTTAGCTATTAAAACTAAAGAAATGCCAGATGGGAGCATTCGGTTTGAAATTTAATGTGGATAACTTTTAAGTTTCGGGTTGCAAATCCTTTACACTTTATATTTAAGTGTTAATATAAGGGTATGAGATACGGTAAACTAACAAGCGATGAACTAAAATATAGCGTTTTAGATGTGGTTAAACGCAGGCGCAAAGAAGTAGTGTGTTCAGCAGCTTTAGGTGAAGATTGTGCCTCATTCAAATCTGAAAAATTAATATTAATATCGACAGATCCGATTACTGGAACAACAGTAGATATAGGGAGTTTATCCATTAAAGTGGCTAGTAACGATATCTATGCTGCAGGAGGAGAGCCACTTCTTGCAATGGTAACAGTGATTGCTCCCCCCGATGAAAGCATTGAATCGATAAGGGAAATTATGCTAGATGCTGAAAAGGAAGCTGGTAAGCATAATTTAGAAATAGTTGGTGGTCATACAGAATTTAGCGATGCAGTTAATAGAATTGTCGTCAGTGTTACGGTAGTTGGTTTAACGACAAACCATATACGAGCCACTTCTCCCAAAATAGGTGATCATATATTAGTTACAAAAAGTGTAGGACTAGAAGGCTCTGTAATATTAGCGCATGGGCATGCGGGTAAATTAAGCCTTACCACAAAGGAAAGAGAGGAACTATCCTCATATTCAGAAAAAATAAGCATTGCAAAAGAAGCGAAACTTCTCGCTACACTACCCGTTTCATCTATGCACGATATAACGGAAGGGGGCGTACTAGGAGCTGTTGCTGAGGTTTGCGAGGGCGCTGGTCTTGGGGCGAAAATATACATAGATCTGATACCAATAACGTCTCTTACTAAAAAAATATGTGATAAGTTGGGTGTTAATCCTTATGGGCTTATTTCAAGTGGAAGTATGTTGATTACTACCGCTAAGCCAGAAATAGTAAAGTCAAAATTAAAAGAGATAAATGTAGAAAGCACAGAAATTGGGATAATAACAGATGGCGTTGCAGAAGCAATATATTCAGATGGGAGTGTTTTAAATATTAAAACAAAACCAGACCAGTTGTTTTCAAAAAGTATAAAATAAATGAAGTGTTGCGAGGAATAAAAATGTCTAAAAACAATATATACAGTATGACAGGTTACGGAAAAGGCACTGCGGAAATGGATGGCAGGAAGTTAACTATTGAACTTAAGTCTGTCAATCATCGTTTTTTAGATTTGTTTATGAGGTTTTCTAGACAGTTTAATTTTGCAGAAGATCAAGTCAGAAAACAGATTGGAGGAAAAATTAACCGTGGGCATATTGATGTTTTCTTACAGTATGAAGATTATAGAGAAAAAAGAAGTAGATTAGTCTTAGACACAGAGCTCCTTGAAAACTATCTTGAAAAAGCCAAGGAATTAAAATGGAAAGGGTGCATAGATAATTTTGGGAATGCAGAAATACTCGAAAATCATGATATTGTTAAAGTTGAGCCCATAGAAGATGATGAAAATATTCTAAAAGAGCTCGTTAAAGTTGCGTGTGATGGTGCAATTTGCGAATTGTTGGCTATGAGAAAAACTGAAGGGGCTGAGCTAGTTAATGATATAGCCGAAAAAATTGCGAGTTTAGTCATTCATGTGGATGCGATAGCGAAAAGAAGCCCACAAATTATAGAAGAATATTGCGAAAAGCTAAAGTCCAGAGTTACTGAGATGTTAGAAGGAGTAGAAGTCGATGAGGCAAGAATAGCACAAGAAGTAGTCTTTTTTGTAGATAAAATCAATATTGATGAAGAAATTACTAGGCTAAGAAGTCACATTAAACACTACGAGGAACTATTATCTACCGGTGGAAATATTGGGAAAAACCTTGATTTTTTAACACAGGAATTGCTAAGAGAAACTAATACAATAGGTAGTAAAATAAACGATTCGATTGCCATAAAACATGTGTTAAAAATGAAAACTATAATAGAAATGATAAGAGAACAAGTACAAAATATAGAGTAGAAAAACTATAGAAATAATGTAGGAGTTTATTAATCTATGAGAAAAGGGATGTTATTTGTTTTAACTGGCCCATCAGGTGCGGGAAAAGGTACTGTATTGACAAGAGTTATTACAACGCTGTCAGGTCTTGCATATTCTGTTTCTGTAACGACAAGAAAACCACGTACGGGGGAGCTTGACGGTATTCATTATTATTTCAAAACAGAAAAAGAGTTTGATGAGATGCAAGAACGGGGTGAGTTTTTAGAAAGTGTCTGTAAGTTTAAACACAAATATGGGACACCTAAAAGCAAAGTAAAAGAACAATTAGAAAAGGGAATAGATGTAATTTTAGAAATTGAAACTAAAGGCGCTACAAAAATAAGAGAAGAGTTTCCAGAAGCAATATTTATATTTATTACACCATCTTCGTATAATGAGCTCGCAAGAAGACTGAGAAATAGGGGCACAGAGGAAGAAGAGATGGTTAAGATGCGACTTAAGATAGCACGTACAGAATATAGAAGTATAGGGCAATATGACTATATAGCTATAAATGATGATTTAGATAGTTGTGTTGATACAGTTATTGCGATTATTAAGGCTGAAAGAGCTAGAAAGATAAACTATGAAGATTTGGTTAAAAAACTAGCTTCATTATATAGAACACATAAAAACGAAGAATAATTTAAAAAGGAGGACACATATTATGATAGACCCACCAATTGATAAGCTTATTAAAAAGGCACCTTGCAGATATGCTTTAGTAGTAGGATTAGCGAAGAGAACAAGAGATCTTTTACAGGTAGAAAAAGAAAACAAGTTGCTTGAAAATTCTAATTTAAAAGCTGTTTCATATGCTGCAAAAGAAGTGTATGAAGGTGATGTAATTATTATTACAGAATAGTTTTTTAAAAAAGTTTTTGTAGTATGAACCTTAAAAAAATTAGGTTATTTAATGCTATAGGATTTTGCATTTAATAATAGTGTAGATGCTAATACATAAGAGGTTTTTGTTATGAAAAAAACAGTTATTTTAGGTGTTACTGGGTGCATAGCAGCATATAAGTCATGTGAGATTGTCTCTAGGTTTATTAAGCTTGGCTATGATGTTAGGGTAATAATGACGGTTAACGCCACTGAGTTTGTGAGCAAACTATCGTTTGAAACATTGTCAAATAATAGAGTGGTAGTTGAAACTTTTGACCCGAATAGAGAGTTTGAAACCGAGCATATTAGTTACGCTAAGCTAGCCTCAGCTTTTGTTATTGCACCGGCGACAGCAAATGTTATTGGGAAAATTGCAAACGGAATTGCTGATGATATGTTGACAACAACCGTCATGGCAACACAAGCCCCAGTTTTTATTTGCCCTGCAATGAATACTAATATGTATAATAACCCTACCGTAACTAAAAACATAGAAACACTAAAAGAAAAAGGCTATATAATTATAGACTCTACCGAGGGAAGGCTGGCATGTGGAGATATAGGAAAAGGGAAAATGGCAGAGCCTGTTGATATAGTTGAAATGATAGATAAGCTTCTTACTCCGAAGCCTGATTTCAGGGGGAAAACGGTACTTATAACTGCAGGTGCTACTATTGAGCCTATAGATGCAGTTAGATATATAACAAATCATTCCTCGGGCAAGATGGGTGTTGCTTTGGCTGAAGCCGTTTTGGATAGGGGCGGAAATGTTATATTAGTAGCTGGAAATACAAGCGTTCCTTTACCAAAGGGTGTGACGGTTGTCAAGGTTAAAACAACACGTGATATGTTGGAAGCAGTGACTGAAAAATTAAATGACAGTGACGTCATTATTAAATGCGCAGCTCCAGCTGACTATAGACCAAAAGAGGTCGCAGCTCAGAAAATTAAATCAGAAGTTTTAAATCTTGAGCTAGTAAAAAATCCAGACATTGCAAAAGCAGTTGGTAATGTAAAGGGAGATAAAAAACTAGTCATTTTTGCAGCAGAAACTAATGATTTAATTGAAAATGCCAGTGGCAAACTGATGAATAAAGGAGCAGATATTGTTGTAGCAAATGATGTTACAAAGGAAGGGGCAGGTTTTGGCACTGATACTAATATTGCAACAATTATCAGAAAGGATGGAGTTATAAAGCCACTTGAAAAAATGCCAAAAAGGGAGTTGGCAGACGTAATTTTAGATAATATTTTAGAACTTGAATGATTTATAAAGTAATTGTAGATATAAGTAATTCTGAAGTAGATCGGGTTTTTGACTATCGATCTAATTTCCCTCTATCTCCTGGAGATAGGGTTTTAGTGCCGTTTGGAAAAAGAAAGATTGAAGGCTATGTGATAGATACGGCAGAAACACCATCTGGTGATTTTGAGCTGAAGAACGTAATAGAAAAGCTTGATGATTTTACCGCTGTTACTGAAGAGATGTTAGCCCTTGCAAACTACATGAAAACTATGAATTTAAGGCATGTAGATTGTCTTAGGTTGTTTATGCCATCCTCATTGAGAAAAGGAAAGGCTAAGCTATTTAAGAGAAAATACATTAAGTTTAATTTTGAGGAGTTTGATATTGAAAAAGCTCTCGCTAGCATTCAGAAAAACGCAACAAGCCAGCATAAGATAATCGAGCGATTGGTAAAAACAGAAATTGAACAAGAAAGTGATTTGAACAGGATGTTTGCAAGCTCCACAATTAAAACACTAATTGAAAAAAATATATTAATAAGGGTTGAGGAACAGGAATACAGAACTCCTAAATGTTTCGATATCGAAGATAAAGACATTAAATTAACACAGGATCAGAAAGATGCCATTAATTGTATTATGGGTCCTAAAAATGCATTTTTAGTACACGGTGTCACAGGAAGTGGGAAGACTGAGGTTTATATGAGGGTCATTGAGGAGGTGCTAAAAAAGGGTCAAAATGCGATTATGTTGGTACCTGAAATTTCTTTGACTCCCCAAATGCTTGGCGTGTTCAGAGCTAGGTTTGGGGATCTTGTGAGTCTTCAGCACAGCGGATTAACTGTGGGTGAAAGATATGATGAATGGTATAAATTACGTGTAGGTTTTTCTAAAATTGCTCTTGGTCCAAGAAGCGCAATTTTCGCTCCGCTTGAAAATGTTGGCGCTATTATCATAGATGAAGAACACGATGGAAGTTATGTATCAGATAGTAATCCTAGGTATCAGACAATTGATATAGCTAAATTTAGAGCAAACTACAATAATGCAAAACTTATACTTGGAAGTGCTACTCCATCAGTTGAAACATATTATAGTGCACTAGAAGGGCAGTATGAAATAATAACTTTAGATAAAAGAATTAATCAAAAGAGCCTTCCTGAAATTGAAATGATCGATATGAAAAGAGAGATGAAAGCTGGTAACACTAGCTTTTTTAGTGCAAAATTACTCACAGCATTAGAAGAAACTCTCAAAGAAGGTGAGCAGGCGATGATTTTTTTAAATCGCAGAGGCTATTCTTCTTTCATTAGATGCTCCGAGTGTGGTTTTACACCTAAGTGTCCCAGTTGTGATGTAGCTTTATATCATCATACCGAAGATAATTCTTTAAGATGTCACTATTGTGGCAATAAATATAAAAGCATTTCTGTCTGCCCGATTTGTGGAAATAAACACTTAAGAGAAGGAAGAATTGGAACACAGAAAGTTGTGAAGGAATTAGAAAGAATATTTAGCGATAAAAAAATTATCCGCATGGATTTAGACAGTACATCAACAAAAGACAGTTACGTTAACATTCTTAACATGTTTAATAATGGTGAAGCAGATATTTTAGTTGGTACGCAAATGATTGCAAAAGGTCATGATTTTAAAAATGTAACGTTAGTAGGCATACTTGATGCAGATATTTCAATATATGTACAAGATTTTAGGGCAAATGAACGAACATATCAGCTTATTACTCAAGTTGCAGGCAGGGCAGGACGAGATGTTAAACCCGGAAGAGTATTGCTGCAAACATATGTTCCCAATTATCCGGTATACGGATTTATCAGAAATTATGACTATGAGTCTTTTTATACAAACGAAATTAGAAGACGAGAAGGTGCAAAATTTCCTCCCTTTTCAACCATCGTTAGGTTGTTAGTACAATCGGATGACGAGCAAATTGCAGATGGGGCAAATACGAAATTAGCAAGTCAAATAAGGAAGGCATTAGAGAGTCAGGTGGGAATTATAAGGATACAAGAAATGCGAGCGCAGATGAGAAAAAGAGCTGATATGTATAGGTTCCAAGTTGTTGTTTGGATAGACAGACCAGCATCGACTCAGGCGGTAGAAAAAATATATGAAGTAGTTAATAATTTTAATGAGAAAAAGGTAACGGTATTTACTGAGATTAATCCATTACAAATGTCTTAATGCAAAAGTTATACACTTTGATGATGGAATTTGAACTGTAGGTATCTAAACTATATTGTGATATGTAAAAAGAGGAAAGGAGAGATAATGGCTATTAGGAATATTTTTAAAGATGGAGAGCCTGTTTTAAGAAGGCGAGCAAGAGAGGTTAATGATTTTGATACAAGACTTTCGGAGTTGTTAGACGATATGAAAGAGACGCTAGAACTTGCAGATGGCGTAGGGTTAGCAGCTCCACAGGTAGGGATATCTAAACGTGTTATAATTGTTGACACTCCAGATGACGGCTATTTTGAATTTATTAATCCTGAAATAGTTTATGCTAAAGGCAAGCAAGTTATGCCTGAGGGATGTCTTTCTGTTAATAAAGAGGAAAATTGTTACGTGCAAAGACCTATGACAGTTAAAGTTAGTGGTTTTGATAGAAAAGGAACGCCTATTACGGTCACTGCAAAAGGGTTGACTGCACGAGCGTTTTGTCATGAAATTGACCATTTAAATGGCATTTTGTTTTACGATAAAAAAGTAGATCCGCCTAAAAGTGAGTCAAAAAATAACGATTTAGATAATTAAAGACTTGCTTAGTTTTTATCTAAGGTAGGAGTTAAGATGAAAGTATTATTTATGGGCACACCGGAGTTTGCTATCCCTTCGTTAAAGGCCATACTATCTTCTAATCATGAGTTAGTAGGAGTTGTAACTCAGCCTGATAGGCTAGGTGCAAGAGGGAAGAAGATAATATACTCCCCAGTTAAAACATTTGCGTTAGAAAATAACATTAAATTATTTCAGTTTGAAAAGATAAATGCAGAAGTAGATGTAATAAGGGAATTGAATGCGGATATAGGAGTTACTGCAGCTTATGGACAAATACTATCTACTGCGTTAATTGATTCTTTTGAAAATGGAATTATAAACATTCATGCATCTATACTCCCTAAATATAGGGGCGCATCTCCAGTTCAATGTGCGCTTTTAAACGGGGAAAAAGAGCTCGGTGTATCGATAATGCAAACGGTCAAAGAAGTTGATGCTGGCGATGTTTGGGCTATTTCTAAATACAATCCCGATCCGCTCGCTAACGCATCAGAATGTTTAGATGAACTAGCTTTATTAGGCGGAGAATTGCTTGTAAAAGTATTAAATGAGATTGAATCTGGTAATAAAAGACCAGTAAAGCAAGATGCAACCAAGGCAACATTTTGTAAAAAAATAGAAAAAGAAGATGGTTTTATTGATTTTAATGAAAAAGCACAAAATATAGTTAATAAAATCAGGGCATATACGCCTTGGCCATCTGTGTATTTTAATTCAAGATATGGTCGCATTAAACTTTTAAAGGCAAAAGTTGCGGATATAGAAGGTGCCGGGCACTCGCCCGGTCAAGTGTTAGAAGCTACAAAAAAAGGACTAATAGTTGCATGCCTAAATGGTGCTATAGAAGTTTTATTTATGCAAGGTGAAAATGCAAGACCCATGAAGGCAACTGATTTTTTATTAGGCAAACCGTTTGAAAAAGGTGAGATTATAAATAACTAATGGAATATTTAGAAACGAGTTACGATATAATTAAAGATGTATACACAAAAGGCGCATATGTGCATGTTGTATTAGGTAATGCAGGAAATAAAGTAACTCCTCTTGTAACAAAAATTGTATATGGCACATTAGAAAATTGGTTGTTACTTAAATATAACCTATCATTACACTATAAAAAAGCCCCTCAAAATACCGTTTTAATTTTGCTTTTAATATCATCATACTGCTTAAAGTTTTTATCAATACCTGATCATGCAGTTGTGAATTCTAGCGTTGATTTAATGGTGAAAATAGGCAAAAAAGAAGCCAAGGGTTTTGTCAACAAGATACTTAGAATCATGGCATCAAAAGATTTAGTTTATCCCGAAAAGAACAGCCCTGTATATGACGAGGTTTACTTTAATTTACCATCTTGGATTATAAGAAAAGTAAAGCAAGATTACAAAGATAAATATAAAGAGATACTAAAACCATCGTCCTTTGGATACGAGCACATTAGGCTTAATAGAAACAAGATTAATGAAAAAGAGTTCGAGTCTAAATACGAATATTATAAAAAAACGAATGTTGGTTATTTTGTTAACATGTCAGACGAGTTAAAAGATTTATTCAAAAAAGGCCATATAACAATACAGTCTAAAGGGTCTATTGCAGTTGTTGATGCTATAGGTGAAGATTTATTAAATAAGTTAGTTTTAGACGTTTGCGCGGCTCCTGGCGGCAAGTCAGTGTACTTAGCAGAAAAAGGTGCCGTTGTAACATCGTGTGACATACATACACACAGGGTAAAGTTAATTGATTCCTATGTAAAGAGAGTAGGTGTTAAATTAAATATTCTAGAAAATGATGCAACAGTAATGAACCCTGAATTTATTGATAAATTTGATGTCGTGCTAGTAGATGCGCCATGTTCGGGCCTTGGAGTTATAAACAGAAGGCAAGATATGGTGTTTAGTAAAAGCGAAACAGATATTGCAAGTTTAAAAAAATTACAAAGAAAGATAATTGAAACATCAAAAAACTATGTGAAAAAAGGAGGAGTGTTGCTGTATTCAACTTGTACCATACTAAAAGAAGAAAATCATCACGTCATCAGCTCTTTTTTGAAAGAAAACCCAAATTTCACATTTGATAAGAATACGGAGTTAACGCCAGTTGATGGAGAGGTCCAGATACTACCAATTGAAGAGGGTGAAGAAGGATATTATATCGCAAGATTAAAAAGAGTGTCGTAGTGCATTAGGTGCGATATATAAATTAAAAGTAATTGTAAAAATATAACAAGAACAAATTATCATTTTAAAATTATGAATTTATTAGATCTGAATTATGAACAATTAAAAGAAGTTGTTGTTAAAAAAGGGTTGCCCGCATATAGGGCAGACCAAATTATGGATATGCTATTATGCTATAAAGATTGGTCTGAAGTTTCTAATTTGCCTAAAAACACATCTAGTTTATTTAGTGATTATTGTATATTACCACTAGAGATTATTAATGAGTTTAAAGGAGGAAACGGAGTTGTTAAGTTTTTGTATAAACTACAGGATAATCACTTAATAGAGGGAGTTTATTTACCTAATAATTACGGCAATACCATATGTGTTTCAACTCAAGTCGGTTGTAAAATGCGTTGCGCTTTTTGTGCTAGCGGTAAAGATGGATTTATGCGGAATCTAACTTCGGGGGAGATATTGGCACAGGTATTATTGGTCAATAAAATAATGGGAGGAACAAGCAAAAATAGAGCTATTTCTAATGTTGTTTTAATGGGTAGTGGAGAACCGCTTGATAATTACGACCATGTTGTAAGTTTTTTGAAAAATATATCCGCAAAAAGAGGCTTGAACTTAAGTTTAAGAAACATAACAATTTCTACCTGCGGACTAGTAAAACAAATTAATAAGCTTGCAAAAGAAGGACTAAACGTTACTCTTACAATCTCGCTACACTCAACCGATGATGAGAAAAGAAAGAAGCTTATGCCAATAGCAAGTGCTAATAAAATAATAGATATAATTGCTGCTGCAGATAATTATTATAAAAGTACAGGCAGGAGAGTATCGTATGAGTATGCGCTTACGGAAGAGAATTCAGATAATAGCTCCGTTGAAAAGTTGATAGAACTTTTAAATGATAAAAATGCACATGTAAACCTTATTAGACTAAATGAAATCGAAGGACAGGAAGTTAGAGGTGTTTCAGAAAGAAGGTCGATAGAAATTTTAGACAGGTTAAACAATTTTGGTATTTCGGCAACATTAAGAAGAAGTTTAGGATCCGAAGTAGAGGGTGCTTGCGGCCAACTTAAAAACCATTTTGCGAAAAAATAAGTGAGTGAAAAAAGGTTTTGTTTAAGTTTATTATAGATGCTTATAAGGCAAAGAGCATGGAATAAAAGGTGAAAAAACATTTTGATACGTAAATGATGTAGGGTATATATGCATGGTATAATATATAAATAAAAGTTTGTTGTAGGCAATATGGAAAGTAGAATTAAAGGTAAAGTTATTAAAATCGTTTCAGGTAGATACTGGGTTAAAAATGGACAAGATGTTTATGTATGTTCTGCCCGAGGTAGGTTGCGAAGAACTGATGGCATATATGTAGGAGACTATGTTATATGCAATATTGGCAAGAAAACTATGAGTATAGAAAAGGTGCTAGATAGAAAAAACTGGATGGTAAGGCCACCTATAGCCAATGTAGATGTTGTAATTATTACGGTAGCAAATGAGCCTGAGCCAGATCTTTTGCTTGTTGATAAAATAATCGTAAATGCCTATGCGCAAGGTATAGAGCCTATTATTTGTTACAACAAAATAGACATTACCCCTGAAGAAGAAATTATAAATGTCTTAAGCCAGTATGACGGTTTTATAAAAACCTTTAGGATTTCATCGGAAACCAAGGAAGGCTTTGTTGAACTAGAGGGGTTTTTGGAAGGCAAAACTGCTTGCCTTGCGGGACAAAGCGCAGTTGGCAAGACAAGCATAATAAATGCCATACTTGATATGGATTTAGAAACTGCAGGGCTAAGTAAAAAAATAGGAAGAGGAAAACATACAACCAGACATTTAGAGATATATGAAATTCATAAAGCAGAGATTATAGATACCTGTGGGTTTAGTGTCTTGGAATATACTGATATAATAGAAACAGAACTTGCCCTATATTATCCGGATTTTTTAGATTTTGCATCAAACTGTACGTTTAATAACTGTACGCACACAAGAGAACCCAATTGCGCTATAATAGAAGCAGTAGACAAAGGGATGATAGGGGAAAAACGTTACGAAAGATATTTAAAGTTTTATGATGAGATAAAGGAACTAAGAGAAAAAGAATATTAGGTTGGAGGGAAATAATGAGCAAGAAAATTTTAATAGCACCGTCTATTTTAGCAGGAGATTTTGCAGCAATGGGCAAGAGCGTAGCCGCACTCTCAATCTGGGGAGCGGACATGGTGCACTGTGATGTGATGGATGGTGTTTATGTCCCAAATATTACATTTGGAATGCCTATGATAAAAGCAATACGAAAACATACAACACTCCCCCTTGATGTGCATCTAATGATAGTCGAGCCAGAGAAGTATATTCAGGAGTTTATTGATGCGGGCGCAGATAGAATTTGTTTTCATCCCGAAACTTGTAAAGACCCAATTGCTCAATTAAATGGTATTAAAGCCAAAGGCGTAAAGGCGGGTATTGCCATTAATGCAGATGTTTTATGTGAGCCTTACTTAGATTTGTTAAAGCACTGTGATTTCATAATGCTTATGAGCGTACAGGCTGGATATGGAGGACAATCATTTATTCCAAAAACTTTAGAAAAAATTAAAGTGGTGGATGCGTTTATAAAAGAAAATAATTTAGATGTAGATATAGAGATAGATGGTGGAATTAATGAAAACAATGTCCAGTCGGTCATTGATGCTGGTGTTAGCATAATTGTTGCTGGTAGTTCCGTTTATAAATCTCTCAATCCACCATCGACTATAGAAAAACTAAGAGGATCCAAGGCAAGGCAAGTAGCATAAATATTTCGTAGCTATGGATACATAAATAAAAAATCTAGCTAGTTTAATTAGGTTTGAACATAAAAAAGAGAACCCTTTGAAGGGTTCTCTCTTGATTATTAGATAAACTATGACTACTTGCCTTTTCTCATATTGCGGATGCAGCGAGTACAGACATAACCATTTCTAGTCTTTCCTGCTTCATCAATATAGTCAACTTTTTGAACATTTGCTCTCCATATTCTTCTGGTTTTAATATTACTGTGACTTACATTATTACCACTCATTGAGCCTTTTGCACAAACACTACAAACTCTTGACATTTTTTTACCTCCGGATACTTAAATCGCTTTTGTATTATACAATTATGAAAAATGTTTGGCAAGACTTTTTATACTATTTTGTAATTCACTTGCACTATCAATATTTTTATAATAATATTTAACTACTTGTGAGGAAGTATATTATGCCACTGAAAACAAACAATATATACGGAAGTATAACGATTAGTGATAAGGCTGTATCTAAAATTGTAGGCAGGGTAGCCTTGGATTGTTATGGAGTGGTAGCTATTTCTCCAAACATGTTAGCTTATCGTCTTTTTGGCGTTGGCAAAAAAAGAAAAATAATTAATCGTGGTGTTAGAATAACTACGATGGACAATAGAGTATACATAAATCTTTACGTCATTATAAGCAAAGGAATAAACAAGGATGCTGTAGTTGACAGTTTAAACTCTCTTGTGTTGTATAATGTTTCGAATATAACTGGTATGAGAGTTAAAGATGTAAAGATTCATATAGTAGGAAGTGTGTAGGAGTATTTAACATACTCAAAATATTAAAATGATTGTTAGTATTGAGTCGGAAAAAATCCTTGAAATGTTCAGGGGTGGTGCTAAAAACCTTCAACTAAATAAAGAATATATTGATAGTTTGAATGTATTTCCAGTTCCAGACGGGGATACTGGTGCTAATATGATGCTAACCTTAAATACAACCCTGAAACAAATGGAAGCTAGTGATGCATCAAATATTGTAAGCTTGTGTAATGGTTTGTCAGTTGGCGCATTAAAGGGTGCCAGAGGCAATAGCGGCGTTATTTTATCCCAGATATTTAGAGGGATGGCGCAAGTTTTAGCGGAAATAGACATAATAAATACGAAAACGTTTGCGAGAGCTCTAAAAAAAGGTGCAGAAGTTGCTTATGCGGGAGTTCAAGTCCCAAAAGAGGGAACAATTCTTACGGTGATAAGAATGACTGCTGACTATGCGATGCGTGTATCTATTAGAAACAAGGATTTTATTGCGTTTTTTAAATTAATCTTAAAACAAGGGCAAAAAGTATTAGATGATACCCCTAATATGCTACCAGTATTAAAGAAAGCGGGTGTAGTTGATGCTGGTGGTGCGGGACTTTTAGTTATTCTTGAAGGTATGTACAATGTTTTAGCAGGCATTGAAATGAAGGAGGTAGAAACTCCTCCCGTTCAGCTGAACATAGAAGAAGATGATCTTGATGATATACATGATTTTGAAAATATTAAATTTGCATATTGTACCGAGTTTTTCATAGTCAATGCTCCTCCTAAAACAACATTATCAGACATAGATAAATTTAGAGATAAATTGATGGAACTTGGCGATTGTGTACTGGTTATTGGTGGTTTGGATATGATAAAAGTACACGTTCATACTAACAATCCAGACAAGGTTCTTTCTCTTGCATTAAAAATTGGCGAACTACATAACTTAAAAATTGACAATATGCTAGAACAGTTCAGAGAGATGTTTAAAAACAAGGAAGCGGCCAAAATAGCTAAACCAGTTGGTATGGTTGCTATTTGTAATGGCGAAGGCTTAAAGACTATTTTCAAAGAATTAAATGTTGATGTAGTCATTGAAGGTGGTCAAACTATGAATCCAAGCGTAGAGGATATCGTAGGTGCTATTGAGAAAGTGAATGCAGAAGTTGTGTATATTCTACCTAACAATAAAAATATAATAATGGCAGCAGAACAGGCTAAAGGACTGGTTGAAAGTTGTGAAGTTGTTGTAATCCCTACAAAAGATGTGCCTCGAGGCGTAGTTGCCGCAATGAATTTTAATCCAGAAAACAGTATCGAAGAAAATGTAGAAACGATGAAGCAGGCAATATCTGTTACACGAAGCGGCCAAGTTACTCATGCAGTTAGAGATATAGAGATGGATGGGTATAATTTACATGATGGGGACATCATAGGGATATACGGAAATATCGTCGCAAAGGGCAAAAGCGTAGCAAAGGTTACAAAAGAGCTGGTTGCGAAATTAATGGGCGAAGATAATTACTCTATAACACTATATTACGGAGCTAGCACAAAAGCGGAGGAAGCTGAGGCATTACAGGCAGATCTTCAAGAAAAATATCCTTTTGTTGATGTTATTTTATACAACGGTGGGCAGCAACACTATTACTATTATGTAGCGGTTGAATAATCCAAAATTTGTTTTTATGGTGTGGTGACCATATTAAAAGTCATACCAATTGCTATTTCCGCTCGCATTTTTAGGAAGGAAAATTTTTTATCATATGGAAATTAGTTTAAGGGAAATTAAAGGGATAGGACCTAAAATTGAAGAAAAACTTAATCTCTTGAGAGTTTTTAAGCCAAGCGATCTTGCTAACTTTTTCCCTTCTGGATATGTTGATTTAGATAAAGCAACCTCACTTTGTAGTGTTCAGGATGGGGGTTTTGCAAAAGCTGAACTCACTATATTAGAAATAACAAAGCCATTTACATATAAAAGTCGAAATATTTTTAAAGTTAAAGGCAAAGATGATTATAATAACCGCATAGAGATAACGTGGTTTAACCTGTCACGCTTAGCGGGCGAACTGGAGATAGGAACTCGTCTTAGTTGTTTTGGTAAAGTTAAAACGGGAAAGATATTTAAATTTTCCCATCCTATATTTGAAATAGTCAAAGAAAGTAAGTTAAGAAAACTGACTGGGATAAAGACACAGTATCGAACAAAAGGTGTTTTGTCGCATGGTGTGGTGTCGAATTTAGTTAAAGAACTTCTAGAAATAACAAATTATGATAGTGTCATTAATGAAAATGACTTAACAAAACACCATCTAATGAATTTAAAAACAGCCTATGAAAATCTTCATTTTCCATCTTCAATGCAGGCAATTGAGGCTGCGCAAAACAGAATTAATATTGAAAATATTGTAAAGGAAATGTCTGCATTTAGATTGGTAAATCAATGTTTAAAAAGGGCTTATAAGTATAAAGACATCCCAGGTTTTGTAACTAAAGCAGAAAGATTATTACCTTTTAGATTAACTAAAAGTCAATCAGTTGCTGTCGAAAAAATTAAAGATAGTTTAGTTAATTCAGATAAACCGCTAAATGCTATGTTAATAGGTGATGTATCTAGTGGTAAAACAGTGGTATCGGTGCTAGCCTCTCTGTTTGCATTATATTCTTCATATCAAGTAGCAGTTATGGCACCAACAGAAATTTTAGCCAAACAGCATTATAAGACATTTTGTGATTATTTATCAAAAAAAGGTGCAAAAATTGCCCTGTTGACAGGGTCGATGGGAGCGAAAGAGAAACAACTACTATATCAAGAGATAAGGGAAGGAAGAGTTAATATAGTAATTGGAACGCATGCTCTTCTTTCAGAATCAGTAGAGTTTAGGCATCTTTCTCTGGTTGTCTTAGATGAACAGCATAGATTCGGAGTGGCTCAACGGACCTCACTATTATCTAAAGGAATAGCTTGTGATTTGATAAGCTTATCAGCAACGCCTATTCCTAGGTCGTTAAGAATGACTTATTTTGGTAATGTTGAAGTTTTAAATATTGAAAGGAGAAGTGATTCTAGTAACATAACAACCCAAATAGTTCATGAAAATAAAAAAGTTGAAATTTTTAAGACCGTTGTAAATAAATGTATGGAAGGCGAACAGGCATATGTTGTAGCGCCAAGAATTTTTGATGTCGAGGGCATAGAAGCAAATTCGGTAGAAAAAATATACAAGCAAATTAAAAGAAAATATGCCAGTGTGATTAATGTTGGATATATGCATGGAAATATGAAAAATAATGAGAAAACCAAAATAATGGAAGATTTTAGAGCCAATAAAATTGCTATGTTAGTTTCTACAAGCCTCATAGAAGTCGGTGTTGATGTAGCCAACGCTACTCAAATGATTATTACGGATGCAGATAGATTTGGCTTGTCAGCTTTGCACCAACTAAGAGGGAGAGTAGGTCGGGCCGGGCAAAAGTCGAACTGCTACCTAGTAACAGAACATTATGATAGTTCCAGACTTAAGGTTTTAGAGCATGAAACGGATGGTATGAAAATTGCAGAAATGGATTATGAGTTGCGAGGCCCTGGAGAGTGGTTGGGTGAAAGACAAAGTGGTAAAATGATGGACAATATTAGCCCGGAAACACTAAAAGTGTGCAGCGAGCTTGCGCAAAATGTTGATTTAAGTAAGAACTACCAGGTTTTACTTAACTATGCTTTGGACAATGGACTAAACCGTATATCGCTAAATTAAATGGAGATAATTTTAAAAGTTGATTCTAACTAGGTCTAGAGCCTATACGGAATTAGTGTTATCAGAAGAGGTTAAAGAAGAAAATTTGATGTTAATTTTCATATTAATTACAAAGTTTAAACTGGTTATAGGTTTTTTGAATTGAAGGAATCTAAACATATATTAAGCGCGCGCATGTTGTAATAACAAGGCGAGTATGTTATTATAAACAATAATAAATGATGCTATATTAATCGTATATAAGGAGGACGAAAACATGGAACTAATACAATTGGATGCATTTGATGGCAAAATTATTACTGTTAATGTATGGGATAATGTTGATAAAGCAATTGGTACTGTAATTATCAGTCATGGTATGGCTGAACATGCAGGAAGATATGATGATTTTGCAAGGTTTTTAAACGAAAACAAATATTATGTATTGGCAGTCAATCATCGTGGACATAAATACAATAATGCAGGAGAAAAAGGCATGGTTAAAGGAGATAGCTATGCTCAATCGATAGAAGATATACATACGCTAGTTACATATGCCAAGGAAAAATATGGTAAAGAAGTCATTCTTTTGGGACACAGTTATGGTAGTTTCTTAGCACAGAGATATATTGAGTTGCATAGTAGTGACATTAAAGCTTGCGTTTTATCTGGTACGGCATATATGAAGAGCGCATTAATCAGCATGGGCAGGGCGATTGCGAATTTACAAAGAAGCATTCTTGGTCCAGATAAAAAGGGGAAATTAATAAATACATTAAGTTTTGGAGCATATAATAAGCCATTCAAGGAGCAAAAACAGCAGTTTGCTTGGCTGTCAAGAGATAAAGAACAAGTAGAAAAGTATCAAAATGATGAATATTGTGGATATGTACTATCTTTAGGTTTTTATTCCTCATTTTTTAATGGGTTACATACGATGTATGGTTCAGATGCAGATAGAATTCGCAAAGATATACCAATTTTAATTGCCGTTGGTAGCGATGATCCAGTGTCTAACAATGCAGCTTTAGCCCATCAGCTTTATGATTTTTACATCTCAAAAGAATTAAAAAATGTAGAAATTAAAATTTATGAGAACGCCCGCCATGAGATACTAAATGAGATAAATAGAGATGAGGTTTATAAGGACATATTGACGTTTATTAACGCTCAATTTGCCTAGAGAATAGAGACTATGAAAAAAGCGGTAAAGGTTTTAGTACTTTCGTTATTATTGTGCACATTGGTTTTAACTGTATATGCTTGTACTCCTAATGTTGAAGAGGAGCCACAAGAAGCTACTGTTCAAATTAATAGCATCGAAGAATTCAACAGGATGAGGGATATGCTTGGGTATAAGTACTCCAAAACCACATTCGAGTTGACAACGGACATTGATTTATCAACGCAGAACTGGTTAGTACCTATCGGTCGTGGTGCAAGTCCTGAAGAGTCATTTATGGGATTTGTGGACGGACAGGGTCACACTATAACATATAGAATTGACATTCCTTTGTCGGACGCTAATGTTTTAGACGAGCCTATACACGAAAAAGCATACGGCTTATTTGGTTTTGCATGTAATGCCAAATTCAAAAATTTAAATATCAATGCGAACATCAATGTACCTACTGATGCGGAAAACACGACAGTAGGTGCTCTTTGTGCAGTCATTAATGGTGGGGCTAAAATATTAAATGTTAAGACAACGGGTGATTTAATAACCCAAATGCCTGAATATGAAAAAGGGGTAGGGCAAGAGCAGGTGTATAATTCAGAACGCAATAGCCTTATTGCTGGAGGTGTAGTGGGTTATATTAAGGGAAACTTTAATGCAGATAACGTAAGCTCTGACATAAAAATCCAAGTTAATACGCAAGGAGTAAAAGGTGAGAGAAAAGATTTCTTACTAGATAACTTAATTGTTGGCGGAGTCATTGGAATGGCAAGAACTGAGGACATATCAATTCACAATAAGGTCGTAAATACAGCGATAAACTTAAGTTTTGCTGGGGAGATAAAAGCTGTTGGTTCCAAGGTTTTAACTGGCGGCATTTTTGGTGTGGTTCATTATACCGACATATCTAAAGTTAACATAGAACTTGAAAATAGTTTCGAAATGGAAGCTTTCAAAAGAATTGGTTTTGGTGGTGTAACGGGGTTATTAGAAAATTCTAAACTAGAAGTTTCTAGTGTAAAGTTAGGAACTGCAGATTTTTATGAGGTTTCAGCAGGCGGCGATGTCTCTTTTGAATTAGGTGGTGCTGTTGGGAAAGCTAAAAATTCTGCAATTGATTATGTTTATGCGGAATCGGAATTATACATAGGCGATACAACATATTTTTATGCAGGTGGTATTGCAGGGGTTTGTATGGATTCTAAAATTTATAACGCTGCGGCAAAAGGCGGTTTGATACTTACTGATATCTATGATAATGAAAACTCCATTCTGGATAAAAACATTAAGTACAATAAGTCAGTTCAAGCAGACAGAATACAAATTGCGCAAAATACGAAAAACGGAGGGATTGCTGGGGAGATATCGGGACAAAGCGTTCTTGGTGGAAAAATAGCAAGTGAATTTAAAGCTTTTTATCCTATAGTTGCAAATGCTACTAAAAGGTTGGAAATTATTACTCTTAAAAAAGGGGAAGATGTATTAAGAGCATGGATAAGGGATTCAAAATTTGACGAAGAGTTAATGGAAATAGAGTTTACTGACTCAAATGATGCTAAGGACGATGAGCAACAATATACAATTAATCATGTACCATTTGTCAAAGAAGACGCTACTATCTTTTACCGTAATGAAAATGCAAAAGTCGTTATAGATAAAAACAAGTGGGAGGAGCACAATCAGGAGTTCATAGTTGATGTGTGCACAAATATTTGTGCAGAAGGGAAATATGCAGAATGCGTTACGGTTGTTTTAGATACCGAGGAGTTTGAGGGTTTACAGGCTGAAATAATGGATAAGTTTAACTAATAGAAGGGGATTTAATTAGGAAAATAATCTAATTTGAATTGACATTAAAAAACTAAAAGATTGATAATGTATTTATTAAACGTTTACTTAATTGTTTATGCGTACATTATCAATAACTTTATGAGTTGGGTACTAAACAAGGATTATCAAACACTATCAAAATATAAGGTATGGAAAATAAGATGAAAATAAAATTTGAAGGTAATGAATATAGTTTCGAGAGTGGGGTTGTTGCATTTGATGTAGCCAAAGAGTTGCTTCCTAATAATTTTAGGGAGGTATATCTTGTCAAAGTAAATGAGAAAATATTAGATTTATTTTCTCCCATTATGAGTAATTCTACAATCGAATTTTTAGGGTGGGATAGTGAAGAAGGTAAAAAGGCATATAGACATAGCTCTGCCCACATAATGGCACAAGCGGTTAAGAGATTGTATCCTGATGTAAAAGTGGCTATTGGTCCTGCAATACAGGATGGGTTTTACTATGATTTTGATTTCAAAACTCCAATAAAAACTGACAGTTTAGCAGAAATTGAGACAGAGATGAAAAAAATCATCAAGGAGAGATTGCCGATAGTTCGAAAGGAAATAAACCGAGATGAAGCTATAAAAATGTTTGAATCTCAAGGTGAAATATACAAGACTGAATTAATAAGCGAACTTCCAAATGACGCAGTAATTAGTATATATACGCAAGGAGATTTTACAGATCTTTGTGCAGGCCCTCACCTTCCAAATACTAGCTACCTAAAAGCATATAAGCTGACATCGGTAACTGGTGCATACTGGCGTGGTAATGAAAAAAATAAGATGTTAACTAGAATATATGGTACATCTTTCGATACCAAAGAAAATCTGGAAAGTTATCTAGAGGCACAAAAAGAAGCAAGAGCTAGAGACCATAATAAGATTGGTAGAGAATTAGGCTTTTTTATGACGGATGAAAATATTGGCCAAGGGCTTCCTCTACTGATGCCTAAGGGCGCAAAACTATTTCAAATACTTTCTCGGTTTGTAGAAGACGAAGAGGCTAAAAGGGGATATTTACTTACAAAAACTCCGTACATGGCAAAAAGCAATCTCTACAAAATATCCGGGCACTGGGATCATTATAGAGATGGAATGTTTGTCATTCCTGGGAAAGAAGAAAATGAAGTTTTTGCATTAAGACCCATGACATGTCCATTCCAATATATTATTTACAACAATGGTTTAAAATCTTATAAAGAATTACCCAAAAGGTATGCAGAAACATCTACGCTATTTAGAAATGAAAGCAGCGGAGAGATGCACGGACTTATAAGAGTTAGACAATTTACTATTTCAGAAGGTCACTTGATTTGTACACCCTCACAGCTTGAAGAGGAGTTTAAAGGATGTCTAGATTTAGCTAGGTTTATGTTAAAGGCATTAGGCTTAGACGAAGATGTTAGTTATCGATTTTCAAGGTGGGATCCGGATAATAAGGAAAAATATATTGATGATCCAGAAAAATGGGAACAAGCAGAAAATACTATGAAGGGTATACTAGACAAACTGGAACTAAAATATACAATTGCAAAAGACGAGGCAGCGTTTTATGGTCCTAAACTAGACATACAAATTAAGAATGTTTTCGGAAAGGAAGATACTATGATAACCATACAAGTAGATATGTTTTTAGCTGAGAACTTTGATATGTCGTATGTAGATGAAAACGGAAATAAAGAACGCCCATATATCATTCACAGAACTTCACTTGGTTGTTATGAAAGAACGATGGCGCTTCTCATAGAAAAGCATAACGCAGCATTACCCGTATGGATGGCGCCAGAACAAGTTAGAGTGCTGAACCTCACAGAGAGAACTGAAGATGAAGTTATTGAGGTTTGTAGGAAATTAAAAGAAGATGGGATAAGGGCAGAGTATGATATCGCTAGCGAGAAGATAGGATATAAGATTAGAGCTGCACAGTTAGAAAGAGTGCCATACATGATAATTATTGGAGATAAAGAAAAAGAAAGCGGGTTGATAAGCGTACGTTCTAGACGCGAAGGCGAGTTGGGAAATATGACATATAATGAGTTTATAACAAAAATTAAGCAAGAAATTAAGGATTTTGTAATAGGCTAACTACTTAGAATGTTAATAATCCATATAGCATTATTCTATGAACTTATGTGATGTGGATTTAATAAAATTTACTTGACAGTATATTCAAGTGATGATAATATTGTAAAGCAAAGTAGAACATTTTCTCACCAGATGCAATAGGGCAGTATGGTTTACAAGATTAAAATCAAAACTAAAATTTTTAGTTTCTTTTAATGAATAGGAGAGGTGTTTTACAAAAACACCTTTTTTTATGGGAAAAAGATAAGGAGGACTAGTACGTTCAAAGAGTTANAAATTAATGAAGAAATACGNGTTAAAGAAGTAAGGCTTATTGATGTCGATGGGACTATGATAGGTATAGTATCTATAAATGAGGCGCGAAAAATAGCTTATGATAAGCATTTGGATTTGGTGTTAATTGCACCTACTGCAAATCCCCCTGTTTGCAAAATCATGGATTATGCAAAGTATCGTTATGAAAAAAGAAAACAGGCGAGGGAAGAACGCAAAAAACAAGCCACGGTTGAACAAAAGGAATTATGGTTATCTGCAGTCATTGATGTAGGAGACTTAAAAACCAAAGCAAGAAAGGCTCGCGAGTTTATAGAAGACGGAAATAAAGTTAGATTAAGTATTCGCATGAGAGGCAGGCAGTTAGCTCACCCTGAACGCAGTATGGAAGTTATGGATAATTTCTTTGAATTAGTGCAGGATATTGCCCAAAAAGAGAAGGAACCAACTAGAGAAGGTAGAACAATAGCAATGACAATTGCACCAGTAAAGACGAAATAGGCAAAGGAGGAACTAGTTATGCCAAAGATGAAATCACATTCCGGAGCAAAGAAAAGATTTAGATTCACAGCTAGTGGAAAACTTAAGCATTCGGCGCAAAACAGAAGACATATTTTAACCAAGAAAGCAAGCAAGAGAAAAAGACAACTTCGTAGTACTAGATATGTAGATATTACACAGGAAGCGACAATTGCAAAAATGATTGGTGGGCAAAAGTAGTAGGAGGCACGCAAAATGAGAATTAAAAGATCTGTAAATTCAGCGAAAAATCGCAAAAAGGTTTTAAAAAGAGCTAAAGGATATTTTGGTAGCAAAAGCAAACTATACAGAGTTGCCAATCAAGCAGTTATGAAGTCTATGCAATATGCATATGTTGGTAGAAGGCTTAGAAAAAGAGATTTTCGTAGATTGTGGATTACTCGTATAAATGCAGCTGCAAGATTAAATGATCTATCATATAGCAAGTTCATGTATGGATTAAAATTAGCAGGAATAACATTAAACCGTAAGGTTTTAGCAGATATGGCAGTAAATGATGCACCAGCCTTTACAGGGCTATGTGAGAAAGCCAAAGCTGCAATAAAATAAAAACTAAACTTAAAAGGCTTCTCAAGCGGGAAGCCTTTTTTTTTATTGATGAATCGTTAAGGGACTAAAATGGAAGTTATTAGATCGCAAAACAATGAAAAGATAAAGTATGCTTCTTCTCTAAAAGAAAAAAAGAACCGGCAGAAAGGCGGGGTTTTTTTAATTGAGGGGAATAATTTAATAAAAGACTTGAATGGAATGCTTATAGAGGATCTTTTCATACAGGAAAGTTTAATTAATAAAAGCAGAAGTATTGTTAGTCTAAAAGTAATGGAAAATGAAAAGATAAGAGTGCACTGTGTTTCCGACAATGTTTTTTCTAAATTATCTGAAACGGTAACTTCTAAAGGGTTAGTAGCGATATGTAAAAAACCACCTGCTGTACATATAGGCGAGGGACATGTGGTGGTATTTGATAGAATTAGAGACCCAGGGAACATGGGGACGCTACTCCGGACGACACTAGCTATGGGAGTAAAAGATGCTGTACTTATAGACTGTGTAGACCCATATAGCGCTAAGGTAATTCGTGCTTCATTAGGTGCAGTGTTACATGTTAACATAATACAAACAGAAGATTTATCAGAGGTTAGTAGAGAAATTTCTGGTAAAAAAATAGTGGTTTTAGATATGTCAGGTAAAAATATTTATGAGTTTGATGAAAAAGGTCCTTTTGTTTTAGTAGTAGGGAGTGAGGCATTTGGAGTGTCTCCCCANATTAAAAAAGATGCCANACATATTGTATCCATTCCTATGCCAGGAGAAATGGAGAGTTTAAATGCTGCAATAAGTTTTTCTATAGCGCTTTCATATATTGTTTCGGGTATGTAGGTGATA
>JGI24709J26583_10000256_pt1 | contig 44176 bp, 38 predicted proteins | sample BioPla2DNA1_FD_26583 | JGI IMG/M metagenome (IMG submission 26583) | reverse complement strand
GGAAAAAACGTACAAGCCTCAAGAGTTTGAGTCTCGTATCTATTCGATGTGGCTCGAAAAGCATGCTTTTGATGCAGAAGTGAATCCGGAGAAGACGCCTTATACGATCGTCCTACCTCCGCCAAACATCACCGGCAGTCTCCATGAAGGGCATGCACTGAACCATACGATGCAAGACATTCTCATTCGATCCAAACGCATGCAGGGGTATGAGGCTCTCTGGCTTCCGGGCACCGATCATGCCTCCATTGCCACAGAGGTCAAGATTTTAGACAAAATCTTTCAAGAGGAAGGCCGTACAAAAGATGATCTGACAAGAGAAGAGTTTTTAGAAAAGGCGTGGGAATGGAAAGAGACGTACGGCGACCATATCTTTTATCAGATGCAAAAACTTGGAAATAGCTGTGATTGGAGGCGCATGCGTTTTACGATGGACGATGTCTGCAATCGAGCGGTGACCGAGTCGTTTGTGCGCTATTACGAGGAAGGATATATTTATCGCGGAGAAAGACTCATCAACTGGTGTCCGGTCTGCGGCACGGCCATCAGCGATGCAGAAGTGGACCATGAAGAGAAACAGGGAAACTTTTATACCATTCGCTATCCGATGAAAGACAGTGATGATGTTCTTCGCATTGCCACGACAAGACCGGAGACGATGCTCGGTGACACGGCGATTGCGGTGCACCCGGAAGATTCGCGCTACACACATCTCATCGGCAAGTTTGCCATCCTGCCTCTTGTCGGCAGAGAGATCCCGATCATTGCCGACAGCTATGTCGACAGAGAGTTGGGTACCGGGGCGCTGAAAGTGACACCCGCCCATGATCCCAATGACTATGAGATCGGGATGCGCCACGATCTGCCCATCATTAATATCTTTGATGAAAGAGCGCAGATCAACGAAGAGGGCGGAGTGTATCAGGGGCTCGATCGCTATGAAGCCAGAAAAAAGATCGTTGAAGATCTAAAAACTCAGGGTTTTTTAGAAGAAATAAAACAACACGACCACAATGTCGGGCACTGTTATCGCTGCCACCGAGAGATCGAGCCGCGCATTTCTCTGCAGTGGTTTGTAGCGATGGATGAGCTTGCCAAGAAGGCAAAGGAGAGTGTGGAAAAGGGCGAGATGAAGTTCGCTCCTGAGCGCTTTGTCAAGATATATAACAACTGGCTCGACAATATCCGCGACTGGAATATTTCCCGCCAGCTCTGGTGGGGGCATCGCATACCCGCTTGGTATTGCGAGGAGTGTGATCACATTACAGTGGCAAGAGAAGAGCCGCTGAAGTGTGCGGGCTGCGGGTCGGAAAAAATCACTCGTGATCCGGACGTGCTCGACACATGGTTTAGCTCCGCACTGTGGCCGCTTTCGACGATGGGCTGGCCCGAGGAGACGGAAACGCTCAAGTATTTCTACCCTACCGATGTCCTTGCAACAGGCTATGACATCATATTCTTCTGGGTGGTGAGAATGATGTTCTCCGGACTTCATTTCTTAGAAGAGAGGCCGTTTCATACGACTCTTATCAACGGCTTGGTGCGCGACGCACAGGGGAGAAAGATTTCCAAGAGTTTGAATAACGGAACGGATCCGATTGAGGTCATCGATGAATATGGAGCTGATGCTCTTCGATTCATGCTCGTCAGCGGAACGGCTTTGGGCAATGACACGCGCTTTAGCATCGATCGGGTGGAGTCTGCCAGAAACTTTGCCAATAAACTGTGGAATGCCTCGCGCTTTGTCTTAGGATATATGAAGGAAGAACTTCCTCCGCTTGGCGAAGTAGAGCTGGATTTGTCGGATCGCTGGATCTTGCATCGCAGTGATCGAGCGATAGAGGAGGTCACCGACTTTCTCGATAAATATGAACTGGGAATGGCTGCCGACCGCATTCAGGAATTTTTGTGGAACGAGTACTGTGACTGGTATATCGAGATGAGCAAGGTCACATTGACCGGTGATGATGAGGAAGCCGGGAAAGGGAAGCTGCGTGTTCTTCTGAGCGTGCTCGAAGATGCTTTGAAACTTTTGCACCCGTTTATGCCGTTTATTACAGAAGAGATATGGGGATATCTGCCTAAGCGAGAAGAGCTTCTTGTCAGAAGTCCGTGGCCGGCGTTAAGAGAGGCGTCGCAAGAAGGTCTTGCGGAGATGAACAAGTTGATGGAGGCCGTCGGAAAAATAAGAAATCTTCGCGCGGAGATGAAGATACCGCATCATAAAAAAGGAAGGATTCTCCTTGAGGGGGAAGATTCTTTGATAGAGGTGTTTCTTGAAAACAAGGAGTACTTCCGAGTTCTCTCTTCCATGGATCAAGTCGACAGACTTCAAGAGATGCCCGATGACACATCCGTCATTCTCCTCGATGGCATCCGGCTGATTCTCCCGCTCTCTGATTTGATTGACTACGAGAAAGAAAAAGCAAGGCTTGAAAAGGAGATCGAAAGACTGATTTCAGAAGTCAAAAGGACCGAGGGGAAATTGGCAAATCAAGGATTTGTCACCAAAGCCCCTGCCGAGCTTGTGAGAAAAGAAGAAGAGAAACTTTCCGGGCTCCAAGAAAGGTTGGAACAGAACTCACAGTTGCTTGCGGAGGTGAAAAAGAAGATAAGATGAATATCAAAGACGTAATCGAATTTTTGGCTCAGAGCTATACCTTGGGAAGAAAATTTCGCCTGGAAAATATTCGCGCTCTCTTAAGAGAGTTGGGCGATCCACAGCGTCGTCTGAAAGTTATTCATGTCGCCGGAACGAACGGCAAAGGTTCCGTATGTGCCGCCCTCTACTATATGATTTTAGAGGCGGGTTACAGTGCAGGTTTTTTCTCTTCTCCTCATCTGTATAGTTATCTCGAGAGATATCGTTATAACGGGAAACAGATTTCGGAGAGTGATTTCTGCGTCATGATGGAGCGAGTCAAAGAGGCTGTCGAAGCAACTGTCGCCAAGGGCAGTGATCATCCGACTGAATTTGAGATCCTTACGGCGCTTGCTTATCTATTTTTTGAGGCTAAAGGGCTGGAGTACGCAGTGATGGAGGTAGGACTTGGAGGAAGGCTCGATGCCACAAATGCTATTGAGGAGCCGATCGCGACAGTGATCACGCCTCTGAGCTTAGAGCATACAGAGTATCTTGGTCATACGATCGAAGAAATTGCCCGGGAAAAGGCGGGAATCATCAAGAATAATGTGCCGATTATCATCGCCCCTCAGCCGGAAGGAGCGATGAGGGTCATTGAACAGATTGCCTCAGAAATGCACGCTCCTCTTATAGTGGCAGACGGAGGAGAGCTTTTAGAAAATACATTTGAGGGCATTCGCCTTCGCCTGCGTGAAAAAGAGTACCATTTTTCGCTTGCGGGAAGCCATCAGCTGACAAATGCCGTCCTTGCGCTTGAAACGATGGAAGTTCTTCGTAAAAACAATTGCATCGATATCGATGAAGAAGAGATCCGAAAAGGTCTAAATAATGTGAAGTGGCCGGGGCGCATAGAGAAGATTAACGACTCACCGCCTGTATATATTGACGGCGCCCACAATCCGGCAGCGGCTCTGGCTCTTCAAGATATGCTCAAGGGAAAAAAGGCGATAGCCGTCCTTGGGATGCTGGCGGAAAAAGATGTGGAGGGTGTGCTTGACATTCTTGTGCCGATGTTTGAGCAAATTATTGTGACGCGTCCGGTGGGAGAGCGAGCCGTTGAGGCGGAGGTAATGGCATCGATGGTGCGCGAGCGCGGCAGAGAGGTGATCGTTGAAAAAGATATCGAAAAGGCGATGAGACGAGCTATGAGTCTGGCGCAAGAAGGGGAGATCATTCTCGCCACCGGCAGTTTCTACTTAATCGGTGAAGTGAGAGAGCTGTTTCATCCTTCGAGGAGAAATATATGATCGCAGCGCAGCGGCTTACAAGTCAAAAAAAACTGGTTCTTGCCAGCTCTTCTCCCAGGAGAAAAGAGATCATGTCGCGAATATTTTCAGAAGTGATCATCGATCCTCCGAAACTTCCGGAAAAAGCGCTGACGGAAGTAGAAAGTCCGGAAGAAGAAGTCCTAGCTTTAGCGAGGGATAAGGCGGAAGAGGTTGCCTTGCGTCATCGTGATGCGCTTGTGATCGGATGCGACACGTGTGTTCGAACGGAGCAGTTTTTGGGAAAGCCTCGCGACAGGGATGAGGCGCGAAGGATGCTTCAAGAGCTGAGTGGCGACCATCATACGGTGATCAGCGCCGTCTGGGTGATCGATACAGCGACCAACGAAAGCCGACATGCCATTGAAAAGACAAAAGTGTTCTTTGACCGCATTTCCGAACAAGAGATGGAAGACCTCCTTGAGAGCGGTGAATATGAGGGAAAGGCCGGAGCGTATGCGATTCAGGGATTGACAGGCCTCTTTGTGCGTGCCATTGAAGGGGACTACAATAATGTCATGGGTCTTCCCATGCGCACACTCTATCGTCTCTTGAAAGAACTCGGCATCTGATTTCCTTATTGGGCAATACGACACCTTTTGCTCTATAAAAACCTGAGTAATGGTAGGGTGGAGCAGAGGTGTTTTTATGATTTTAAAAGATCTTCCGGCAAGCGAGAGGCCGAGGGAAAAACTTTTGCGTGAAGGAGCGTCGTCGCTAAGCAATGTAGAACTGATAGCGCTTCTTTTAGGGAGCGGCTCAAGGGGCGAGTCGGTCCTCATCCTGGCTCAGCGAGTCTTACATCTTTTTCCCGGAGGGCTTCGTGAGTTTCGAAAGATCAGTTCGACGAAACTCATGCAAGTTGCAGGAATAGGTCCTGCAAAATGTGCGGTGCTTCTTGCGGCGGTCGAATTCAGTTCGAGATTGGAAAGAGAAGAGATCCCGACGCCGGAGATGATTCGCTCCCCTCAATCCGTATATACATATTTGCGGCCGAAGATAGCGCATCTTGCAAAAGAAGTATTCGTCGTCCTTTGTCTCAATACCGCCGGCGCTCTCATTCATGAAGAAATCATCTCGATGGGTACGATCAATCAATCCATCGTGCACCCAAGAGAAGTATTTGTCAGCGCTGTTCATCATCAAGCTGCCAGCATTCTCGTTGCGCACAATCATCCGAGCGGAACACTAGAGCCTTCTCGCGATGATTTGGCAGTGACCCGGCGCATTTGTGAGGCGGGAGAGCTCCTGGGGATTCCTCTGACCGACCATCTGATCATTACACAAAGCGACTGTCTCAGCTTTCGAGAAAAAGGGTTGCTGTAATCTCCTCTCCGATGTGCTTCTCTTTTCAATCCGAGCGTTTTCCATTATACTGGGAAAAAGGAGAATGCATGGTCATCGATTTTTATCTGGACAGACTTTTGAGCATAGCGCTGTTTCAGGGAATTCGACAAGATATCCTCCTCAGTGCGTTTTCTTCGAAAGATTATCGTATCGGAATGTATGAAAAAGGAGACATCGTTCATCTTGCGTTAGAGAGAATGGTCTATCTGGACGTGCTCCTTGAAGGCAGCCTTCAGGGGTCGAGACAAATGGAGAAGGGCATCAAAAAGATGAGGAGGTGGAGAGCCGGCTCTCTTCTGGGGGCGGAGCTGCTTTTTGCTGAGCGAGACAATATCCCTTGGGGGATCACCGCGGCAACGGAAGCCGTCGTTCTCCACATGAAAAAGCCTCTTGTTCTTCGCCTATGTGCCTTGAGCGAGGATTTTTTGAAGGGTTTTTTAAAGCTCTGCAGCGAGTCGACCTTTTCTCCCCGCGCTCCGAGAACTCTTTTGCGTGAGCAAATTATGGATTATCTGTTAATGGAGTGCCATCGTCAGGAGAATGAAAGAATCCACTTGGCATTTACAAAAAAGGAATGGGCACGCAGAATGGGCGTTCACTATAGCTCTCTGTTTCGCGAACTCAATGCACTTCGCGAAGAAGGCGTGCTCACCTATGATAAGTCAAGTGTCACGTTGAAAGGAAATAAGTGAAAGATTCCACCCTGAAAAGAATTCAGAAGCCCTCCAGATATATCGGAGGGGAGATCGGCTCGGTTGTAAAAGATCTGAAAAACGTGCAGGTTCACATGGCGTTTGCCTTCCCGGATCTCTACGAGGTGGGAATGAGCCACTTGGGGCTGCATCTGCTATATAGTCTCCTCAATTCCCATGAGGCTTTTTTTTGCGAGCGAGTGTTTGCTCCGGATAAAGATCTGGAAGCCATTATACGCGAAGGAGAAGAAGAGCTTGAAACGCTTGAGACTTCCACGCCGCTTCGCCAACTCGACATCCTCGGATTTACCCTTCAGTATGAGCTGAGCTATACCAATGTCCTCAACATGCTCAGTATGGCGGGGATCCCGATTCGCTCGCATGAGCGTGTAGAGGAGATGCCTCTGGTCATTGCGGGCGGCCCCTGTGCTTTTAATCCGGAGCCTATGGCGCCGTTTTTCGATCTCTTTGTCATAGGTGATGGTGAAGAGACGCTCGTTGAGCTTTTAAATCTCTATGCAAAGAGCAAGAGCAAGGAGAGTTTTCTAAAAAAGGCTTGTCGGATCCGAGGGGTGTATGTCCCCGCTTTCTACGAAGAAATTCATGATGGTGGGGTCTTTGGCGGCCATCGCGTGCTGTATGACGGAGCGACGTATCCCGTGCAGAAGGCGATACTGAAGTCCTTGAAGTCGAATGATTATCCTATTGAGCACATCGTGCCGTTTATGGACGTCGTTCACGATCGTGCATTTACGGAGATATTCAGAGGGTGTACGCAGGGTTGTCGCTTCTGCCAGGCGGGAATGATCTATCGCCCGGTCCGAGAAAAGAGTAAGGAACAGATCGTCGAACATGCTCTGCAGCTGATAAATAAAGGCGGATACGAAGAGGTGTCGTTGACGAGTCTTTCGAGTCTTGATCACAGTGAAATTAAAGAGATCGTTGCTGAACTTCACGAAAGGATTCAGGAGAAAAAGATTCGGATGTCCCTGCCTTCTCTGCGCCTGGACTCTTTCAGTCTCGACGTGCTCCGGCTGGTGAGCGGCCCGAAGCGCTCTTCGCTGACATTTGCTCCTGAAGCGGGCACGCAGAGAATGCGCGATGTGATCAACAAAAACGTGGAAGAAGATGATATTTTCTCCAATGCGAGGATTCTGTTTGAAGAAGGATGGAGTCGGCTCAAATTGTATTTTATGCTGGGCCTTCCCACGGAGACATTTGAAGATGTAAGAGGAATCGAGGAGACGGCAAAAAGGCTTCGCGCGCTTTATAAAGAGGTGACAGGAAAAGACAGATTGCAACTGAGCATCAGCACCGCCTACCTGGTTCCCAAGCCCTTTACTCCTTTTCAATGGGTGGCCATGGCGCCAAGACATGTCGTCGAAGAGAGGCAGAAGTATCTGGCGAAAGCGCTTCGAAGCCGACAGTTCAGCTATAGTTATCATGAGGGGGTCGTCTCAAATCTCGAGGCGGTTTTGGCAAGAGGCTCGAGAAAGTTAGCCGATGTCATCGAGACGGCCTTTAGAAAAGGCGCTTCTTTTGACGGCTGGAACACGTATTTTCGTCCGGAAATATGGGAGAAGGCGTTTGAGATTTGCGGTGTCGACATACAGAAAGAACTGGGAGAAAGAGACCTTGATGAACCTCTTCCCTGGGATATTGTCGATTCAGGCGTGAGCAAAGAATATTTGAAAAGAGAATTGCGGCGAGCGCTTGAGGAGAAGACGACGCCGGACTGCCGCAAGGGCTGCCACGGCTGCGGCATCAACACGACGCGTACGGGAGGGGTTTGCTTTGGTATGCCGGATCCGCTTTAGAAAAGACGGGCGCATGAAGTTTCTTTCGCATCTGGAACTTCAAAAGGCCTGGGATCGAGCTCTGCGACGCGAAGGGGTTCCGCTCTTGTTTAGCTCGGGATACAGTCCGCGACCGCTCATGACATTTGCTTTGCCAAGTGCCGTTGGCATCAGAGATCACGCCGGATATATGGATGTTCATGTCGAAGATGGATTCGATGTGATACGCCTGATGGAGCTGACTTCTCTCCCTTGCGGACTTGAGGTGATCGGGGCAAAGACGGTGGAGGAGACGAAGACGTCTCTCATGAGCGTCGTCCACTCTGCGGAATACATTTTGACCGGAGATATAAGAGCGCTGGACCGATTCAAGAGCGATGAGCCTCTTGAGTTTGTACGCATAAATAAAAGAGGAAGACGCCATCAGCGCGATGCCCGTGATTATTTTTTGCATGCGCAATGGACTGAGAATGCCGTTCGTGTGCGCCTTCTTGCCGGAAGCGAGAATTCCATCAGGGTAAACGAGTTTCTTGAGGCCATTACCAAGGACGCAGACGCGCATATCTATTATGATGTCCTTAGAGTTGAAATCTATGACAGGGAGGGACGAAGCCTATGGGAGCTCTGAGTTACAGTACAAATCATTTCCTGCGGCGCATGATCGTAGAAGACGGACGGGTACTCAGTGCTGCGTATTTTGAGAAAGAGGAAGTGGAAAAGGGAATGATTTTTCTCGGAAGAGTCGAGTCTTTTCACGCTCCCCTCAAAGGCTATTTTGTGGATCTTGGTAACGGGGTATCGGGATTGTATCAAAGCAGTGAACAGGTGCTGATTGGAAAGCACTACCTGTTTGAAATCCACACCGCCGGCAGGGGAAGACCCCATCTTCTCTCGCGACGCATCGGTTTTGTCGGCAACTATGTCATCTTTCGCCCGGGTAAAAAAAGCGGATTCAGTAAATATTTGAGCGAGAAGGCAAAGAAACGCCTGTATGCCCTTTCACAAGAAAACGTATATTATCGTAAAGAAGCTGAAACAGCAAATACGATGGATATTCTTGAGGAAATCCGATCCCTAAAGGAAGTGTACGAAGAGGTCGCATCGCTTGAGCGCACGCAGAGAAGAGCTCATCCGGTCTACCGTCCTCCATATCCTCAGGAGACGGATGATCTGCTCTTTATCCTCGAGTATGAAGAAGAGATTCTACGCCTGGCGCAGAAGACAGTCTTTGACGATGAAATGACGTATTATGTTGAGCCGACACAGGTAGGGCTTGTCATCGATGTCAATTCAGGCGGAAGCAAACGATCGGTGCCTGAGCTCAACGACAGAGCCGTTTCCTTCATCAGCGACCTTCTGATTCGCATGAATGCAGGAGGGCTGATCCTGGTCGACCTCATCGGCAACGGGGAACAGAAAAATCCGATGAATCTGAAAAAGAAAGACCCTCGGATCACACATGTTGCCCTGTCTGAAATGGGAATATTGGAGATTACAAGAAAAAGAAACGGCACGAACATGTATGATGTGCCGATACTCGTTTTGCTGGCAGACTATATTCAGCTGCAGATTCAACAGAGAGAAAAAGACGGAGTGGAGATAAAAGGAGTCAGCGTCTCCAAACGCTATGCGGGAATCGAGGAGTATCTCGACATCCCTGTCGAATATTCAGAAGTCTTCGGCTGGTTCCGCTTCCTTTAATAAGTCCAGCACGATTTGACGATCGTCATGGGGAATGTGCTTTCCCGCCTGCTCCAGATAGTCTTTGTTGCCAAGGCCTAAGATCAGGAGGATGTCGCCCTTTTCACGATGCGCCACAGCCCATTCCAGGGCTTTTTTTCTGTCTTCAATGACGATGTATTTTCCTTCTGTTTGGTGCATTCCTTCCAGAATGCCTGAAAGAATGGATTCAAATGTTTCACTTCGGTTATGACCTTCTGTGATAATACTGAGATCGGCATAGCTGCCGGCCGCTCTTCCCATGCCTGTGCGTCTGGCGGTATCGCGGTCGCCAAAGACAGCAAAAAGGCAGATCAGACGGCGCGGTTCGTACTGGCGAAGAGCCTGCAACACGGAGCGCGTACTCAGTTCATTATGGGCAAAGTCTAATATGACGCCGTAATCATCGGTGCGGTATATCCATTCCATGCGCCCCGTAATATGAAGTCGATGGAGAGCGGGCGCCGCTTTGTGAACATCCAGACCGAGCATATCAATAGAAGCAAGGGCGGCCAAAGCGTTGAGAGAGCCGATCTCTCCAAGGGAGTGGACGCAAAATTGCCCCTGAAACACTCCTTCTGTCGTAAACTGCATGCCGAGTTCAGTGCCTATTTTGACTGGGGCGCTTTTTTCCAAAAGATAGTCGGCAAAAGGCTGGCGGCCATAGGTGAAACATTCCTTCAGCCCCTCCTTCAGATCGTGTAAAGCCGGTTCTTCCGACCAGATAAGGGTCTTTTTGCACATGGGAAGAAATGCTTTTTTGCAGGCGTAATACTCTTTATAGCTGTCGTGCTCGAGCGGGCCGACATGATCACCCTCTTCAATATTGAGAAAGAGGCCAAGATCAAACGTCAAGGCGGACACTCGCTCAAATTTCATGGCAAAGGAGGAGACTTCCATGACCACAACATCACATCCCTCTTCTTTCATATCTCGAAGGATGTCAAACAACTCGATCGGGTCGGGTGTCGTGAAGCTGAGGGGAAATGTCTTCCCTTTTGTCCAAGCGCCGTTTGTTCCGATCATGCCCGGCTTTTTTCCGCAGGCTTCCAGCATGGCGTAGATCATATGCGCAACCGTGGTCTTTCCTTTGCTTCCCGTGATTCCTATCAGGGTCATGTCCCGAGCGGGATCTTCAAAGAAGTTCTTGGAAAGAACTCCCAGAGAATGCCGGATGTCAGAAAGGACGATGACAGATGCATCCGGTGGGAGGTTTACTTCTCGCTCGCAAAAGAACACGCGCACGCCTTTCTTATATAAGTCGTCGACAGCCGTGTGGGCATCAAATTGTTTACCTTTGATGCAGATGAAGGCGTCTCCCTGCTTCGCCTTGCGCGAGTCGATGCTCAGGGCACTGATGTTTTGGTTCAAGGGACCCGAGGATGTTTGAATCGGCAGACCCCGTAGGAGTTGTTGTAGATTCATGTGCTCTCCTTTTCTCTTGTTAGGATAGCACAACCAAAGAAAAAGAGATACTTGGAAGAAAAACAATCGGAAGGTTAAAATCTATTGTGCAGAAATGATAAGTTGAACCGGTAAAATATGGGAGATTGTTGCAGCAATAGCCATTATTTGAATCCGGAGATGTTCCCTATCCGGAAGAAAGTGCAGTTATAGGGCAAAAACAGGATAGCAGTTGTACATAATGAAAAATCCGCAGAACTTTTACCTGCGGATTTTTAATGTGAGTAAATCACCTTAAGCGGTGTGAATTATTTTTTTCCCCCAAGCGCATAGAGTACGGTTGCGGTTGTGATAATTCCCTGGAGGAAACACTCAACTTGGATATTTTCATTTGGAGCATGGTTATTTTCATCGGGATTTGCATAGGGAACGGAGATAGCGGGGATCTTTAATATATCTGTCCAGACGGCATTTGGCAGACTGCCTCCTATCACCGGCAATACGATGGGCTCCTTGCCGCCAAATGCTTCCTTGACCGCGTCAATCACCTTGAAGCAGATGGGAAGGCGTGCATCGGTCTTTGAAGGAAGCATGTCCTCTCCTTCTTTATATACGAGCACGTTCCCCTTGATATCTTGATTTTTGATGTGATTTTCAATACATGAGAAAACATGATCAGGATCCTGATTTGCGACCAGTCGGATATCAAACTTGGCAATCGCTTTTGCAGGGATCGTATTCTTGACAAGTCGTGCATCACCACTGCCTAAAGCGTTGATACTGAGTGTGGGTTGAAAGCAGATGCGTTCGTAGAACTCATGTTTATCAAAGGGGATTTCTTTTACTCCGTATACTTCAGCCAGTTCTTGTGTGTCATATGGAATATTTGCAATCAGTTCTTCTTCTAAATCCGTTGCCTTCAAGACATCGTCATAAAATCCGTCTATCGTGATTTTTCCGCGTCCATCGCTCATCGTCTGAAGAAGCCTTACCAATTCCCAGGCGGCGTTGGGGATGACTCCCCCTCTGTTGCCGGAGTGATGGTCCGTTGTCGCGGTCTCTACTTCAATTGCAAAGTTCATCACTCCTCGGTTTCCGAGAACAATAAGCGGAACCCCGGACTCATGTAATGGTCCGTCGGAAATATAAACAAAATCTGCCTGCAGCAATTCTTTGTGTTCTTGAACAAAGGGAGTCAGATACTCGCTACCAAATTCTTCATCTCCCTCCATGATGAATTTTACATGGACCGGAAGCTGGCCGATTATTTCCCGATAAGCCTTGACAGCAATAATGTGTGCCAGGTGCTGTCCTTTGTTATCTCCGGCACCTCTTCCATAGAGTCTTCCTTCGCGCAGTTCTGCCTCAAATGGCGGTGAAATCCATTCTTCCAACGGTTCGGGAGGCTGAACATCATAGTGGCCATAGAACAGTATGGTCGGAGCATTTTCGTTTTCTGAAAGTATTTCCCCATATACGATGGGATTTCCGGCAGTTTCAAAAAGAGTAGTAGGAATTCCGGCGTCTTCCATAACAGAAACTAAGAATTCAGCGCATTGATGTGTTGCCGCAGAATCTGTTGCTACACTTGGGTAACTGACATACTTTTTCAGGAGTTCCAACGAAGAATTTCTGTTTGCTTCGGTATATTGTCTGAGTTTATTGAGCATTTCCCCTCCTTATACTTAATACTTATTCATTTTTTACGTTAAGTTTTGTTATTTTTAGAAAATGAGAAGAGCGTACTTCTGTAAGAGTGTTAAAGCAGACGGTTTGCTCAAAGATATTGATGTGTGGATTTAGGAGACCTACTAATTATTGAATACATTATGGGAAGTATTGAAGTCAAGCTCTTTGAGTCGCACAAACGGACTCTGTCGAAGGTTTATTTGATGTGAGACTTCAAGAATAAACTATTACTCACAAAATGGACGTTTTCGCAAACGAGAGTTTCTTTGTTCAACTGACAAACATAGGTCTATAGATAATATATTTGGCAAAAGCAGCCGATCATTTGACTAGGTGCCGAATGAGAGCTTCCATACGGATAAAAGTATCGAAATTCATGAATAGAACTTCTGCTAACGGATCAAGGCAAATGTCGCTTTAGGGCACTGCGCACACAGGTGTTGCAAGATTATTCCTTGCGGTTTAATTATATTCTCTTGGCAGTAAACAAAAGAAAGGAAGCCTGGAAAAGAAGAGCTATAATAAGGTCGTTATTCATCGTTACCTCTTAAAAGAATGTTGTGATAAATCTCGCCTTATGCCCGGCTTTTTCCGCAGGCTTCCGGCATGCATAGATCATATGCGCAATCGTGGTCTTTCCCTTGCTTCCCGTGATTCCTATCAGGGTCATGTCCCGAGTGGGATCTTCAAAGAAGCTCTTGGAAAGAATTCCCGGAGAGCGCCGAATGTCAGAAAGGACGATGACAGATGCATCCGGTGGGAGGTTTACTCCTCGCTCGCAAAAGAACACGCGCTCGGCTTCTTTATATAGGTCGTCGACAGCCGTGTGGGCATCGAATGGTTTGCCTTTGATGCAGATGAAGGCGTCTCCTAGCTTCGTCTTACGCGAGTCGATGCTCAGGGCACTGATATTTTGATTCATGGGATCCGATGAGGTTTGAATCGGCAGATCCCGGAGGAGTCTTCAGAGTTATTTTTTGCGTCGGCTTAATACAGTTAGATAGAAGGGGAAGTCCTGTTTGGAGTCCAATGTTGATAAAATGATCAGCTAAATAGATAAGCCGCTTATTCTTCTCAGTATGTTCTTCTTGCTGATATAAAAAAGGGCTCAGGAGTTGAATCCTGAGCCAAGTTTTCATTCTAAAACTAACGAGCCATATAGCCGCAGTCTATGACAAGTTTTGTTCCCGTGACAGTTTTGGAAAGATCGCTCGCCAGATAGAGCGCTCCGCCGGCAATGTCAATCGGGTCGGAAATATGAGGTGGCAGCGGGGAAGCGAGTTTGTTTGATTCCCAGAGATCCGGCATGGCATTGAACACTTCTTCCAGCATGGGGGTCATGATACCGCCTGGATGCAAGGAGTTCACCCTGATTTTCTTATCTGCCAGAGCTATAGCGGCGTTTCTTGTCACGCTTGTCAAACCGCCCTTGCTGGCACTGTATGCCGTATCTCCGCCGTCAGCGGGGCCTGAAGCCAAGGCTCCGATAGAAGCGACATTAATGACTGAGCCTCCTCCGACTTTTTCCATTTCTACAGCCACTTCTTGAATGCCTATAATAGCTCCGATGGTGTTAATGTCGTAAGCCAGCTTCAAATCGTCTTCAGTCACTGCTAGGAAGGGTTTATTGATCATTACAGCTGCGTTATTTACCAGGATGTCAATTCGACCAAATTTTTCCAAAGTGGTTTTTATGACATCTTTCCAGGTCTCTCGATTGGCAACGTCGTGATAAAGGGGGATCATATTCTTCTGAAGTGATTCGTCGACCTTTGCAAAAGCGTTTTCTACCTTTGACAATGTACGTCCGGTTCCAACGACTTTTGCCCCCTCTTTAGCAAAAAGCTCCGCAATTGCCGCCCCTAAGCCTTGACCGGCTCCGGTGACGATAGCAACTTTACCATCTAAGCAACCCATTTCTCCTCCTTTAACAATGAAAGCTGTGAGATACTTACGCTTCTTAACATTAGGATGATAATAACATAAATTAAATTTTATGTAAAAACAATTTCGTATTTTATGTTAACTTGTCAGTTTTTCTGTCTTGCAAGAGATGGAATGATGTCTGAAAAAGACCGATGCCGGGTTTCCTCAGCTGGAAAGCACCGGCATCGGTGAGTAGGGTTTTGTCACTACCTTACGGCAAAAGTTGTTTCCTTGTTATTTGCACGGAACAATTCGCACAATTGTGTCCGCAGGCGCGGCAAGATTTTTTCTTGCGGTTAACATATATTCTGAAAGCGGTAAATGCCAGGAAAGCAGCCAACAGCAAGATGGCGACAATCAGATCTTTGCTCATAGTTACTCCTTATAATAATGCGGTGATAAATCCCACCACATGGTTTATCAGACCTCCGATAAAGATGGCATTAAAGGTAGTGAGCGCCAAGATCGCTATAGCTGTTTTGGCATTGAACTCTTCTGCGAGGATCCCCATTACTGATAAGCAGGGAAGATATAGGAGAGAGACGACGGCTCCGACAAACATCTGCAGCGGAAGGAGGTTTAATTCCAGTAGAGGCGCTACGCTCATCTCTCTTCGGATGACTCCCAAGAGAAGGGAAAGTGACGCTTCCTTTGGAAGACCCAGCCAGCCCGATACGATCGGCTCCACCAAAACAGAGACCTTTTCCATGAAGCCTGTCTCTGTCACCAAGGCGGCAAATATGACGGCGATGAGCATGGGGCCTTCCGCTTCGACGACAAATTGTTTCACTCTGACGATGAATTTTCTGGTAAAAGAATTTCTCTCCGGCGGCAGGAGATAGGGGATCTCCATGACCATGGGGGTCACCGTTCCTCGAATCAGCTTGCTTGTCACAATAGATGAGATGACAAACATGGCAATTCCGACAAGGAAGAGAAGCAACAGCATCCAATATGAATAGTCTCCCACAAGTGTGATGAGAGCTCCTATCTGTGATATGCACGGCACGGAGAAGCATAAAGCGGTGGTGACGATCAGCCTCTCCTTTTTTGTGGAAGCGGTTCTTGTCCCTATGATGGCGGGGACTGTACAGCCGAAACCGAGCATAACGTTGATCAGAGAACCTCCTTGGATGCCAATTTTACTCATCAGGCTATCACCCAGCACAGAGATCCTCGGAAGGATTCCCGAGTCTTCTAAAAATGTAAAAACCAGCTGGAAAATAATCACATACGGCATGACGAGAGCAATGATCCACTCAAAGCCTATCCTGAAGACGCCGTATTCTCCGATCAAGACTCCTTTTAGAATATCCGAAATGTTGAGCGGCATGATGATCGATTCAAAGAAAGGCACAATGATCTTATTGACCAGGGGGAGGAGCAAGACGGCCCTCAGGACTTTTCCGAGTCCGACTACGATTCCTATAGTAGCGAATAAAATGAGGGCGGTCAGGAGGACTCCCGGCCAAGGACGCAAAAGCGCATCGCCGAATCTGTCAATTCTGCTTAAATCCTTTTGTGTGTAATCGACGGCGTGACGGCTTATTTCATCGGCTTTATCCCATAGCTCCTGCATAGTTGTCTGCGGATCAACTTTGAGTTGGTTGGGGTTGGGCGTTTTAACAATTTTTGCGAGTTGTCTTTCTACCTCATCAAAACCGGTTCCTTTAACGGCAACCGTTGCAATAACGGGCACTCCGAGAGTGTCTTGCAGATAATCAATGTCAAATTGCCTTCCTTGCCTGATGGCAACATCAACCAAGTTAAGGGCAACTACGACAGGAACGTCTTTTTTGAGTATTTCCAGAAGCAGCTTAATTGAACCTTGAAGGTCGGCCGCATGCATGATAAAGAGTACACATTCAGGATCTTTCTCTAAAAAACTAACCGCAATCTTTTCAGCGTCATTTGTCGCTTCTAAGCTATATGTTCCGGGAACATCGATCAAAATATGTTTTTTATCTCGAATAAAATAATCGCCTTTGGTAAAAGACACCGTTGTTCCGGAATAATTAGCACTATTTACATGGACATTCGTGAGTTTGGAGAAGAAGACGCTCTTTCCGACGTTTGGGGAGCCCATAAGCAGAATAGTCGGGTTCTCTTCGAGCATTTCCTCTACGATGTTGTCTTTTCTGAGCTCTTTTTTCATTTCGACACCTCAGATACTTTTACGGTTTTTGCCATTTCTTTGCCGATCGCGACATTTCTTGTCCCCAACTTTATGTGCGCGGGTCCGCCAAAACCGTATGTATACTCTTTCCGTATGATGGAGCCCGGTATGACGCCTATTGTGGCAAGCAAATCGGAATCGGGAATTTCTTCAATCTTGTATTCTTTTTTATCTTCGACTTCATATAGATTTTTCATCCTGCTCTCCTTTAGTGAAACCTATTTTTTTAAGGGTGAAATGGCCCAGCATGAGTATACTCAATGTAAATACGATGATGATGTCTTCTCTCGAATTGACGCTTCTCATAAAAACAGAATCGATGATGTTCTTTAGTGCCAAGATGGCGGCTGCAACGGTGATAGGAAGGCCTTTAATTTTTCCGTCGTTTGTATCGATCAGGTTGAATCGAGCCAGCCGTATGGCGCCTGCGCAGACATATGTGGAGGCGCATAATAAAATAGGGAAACTGAGACTTGCAATGTGTCGGCTGATGAAGACGACAGCGGGAACGACGCCAAAGCTTGACATATCGACAATCGAGTCAAGTTGCTTTCCGAATTCACTCGTCTCGTTTCTCTTTCGGGCAACATAACCGTCCAAAAAGTCACACAGGGTGGCAAGTAAAATGAAGATAGCTGAATACAAATGCCTATCTTCTACCGGAAGAAGGACAAAGACAACAGCAAGAAAGCCGATGACAAGATTGGTCACTGTAAAGAAGTTGGCTACGGTAAAATAGCTCATAATATTTGCATGTGTTTTATCTCTTTCATTTATTCGACGCATTTTTTCTGTGTTTTAAATAACCTTTCTACAACAAGTACAAATGCGCAGAATGCAAACTCAAACCAAAATGTCACTATTCGGAAGACGACAGAGACACTGACGGCAAAAGAGGAGGCGATGCCTGCCAAAGCAAACAGCGCGATCATGCCCGCTTCAAAAGAACCTATACTGCCGGGCAAGAGTGGAATCATTCCGATCATATATGTGATATAGGTAATGGCCGCTGTCATAAAAGGGTTCATTTCTATGCCGAAGGCTTTAGAAACGATATGGAGTTTTACGGCATAAAATACCCATATAAACAACGCCAAAGCAAATTGTACCACAATCTTGAAGTTGTCTTTTTTAAAGTAATCTAACGCTTCATGGTAGTTATTCAGGAAACGACATATTTTATCTTTGGTCATTTCCTTTACTTTCATTTTATTGACCAGCTTATATAAGAGATTCGGCTTCAAGAAGAGAAACGCCAAGAGGGTGATGATGCTTCCAAACACGATGATCGTCACTGAAATAGAGGCGATGAGCGGACTCTCAGTATCTGTATGAAATATGAGATAGACCAGAGACATGGAGGCGAGCAGGAAAAAAGCGCTGACAGAGACGAGCTTCTGAAGAGCGACAACCAGGATGCTGTCTTCCGACAACATTCCAAATCTATTTCGCAGCTGGTCGTATCGAAAATACTCTCCTCCGACTTTGACGCCGGGGTTGAGTGCGTCTGCTACATTTCCTACCGCATTCATTAAAAAGGCCTGAGTAAAATTAGGCTGAAAACCGGCCATTCCCACCATGGAAGACCATTGGATTGCCAACAAAATCATGGTAAATATTTGCATAAGCATGCCGAGCAACAGATACTTCCTGTCTATCAAAGATAAGTAATATATGATTTCACGGACATCTGTTTGTGCTGCTAAGATAATGAAGCCGATGGCAAGAATCACATAGGCAACAAGCTTGATCCCTTTTTTACGATTTAACATTGTGTTTTTACCATTAACAACGAGTCCGACATGGTATTGTACGTGGTGCTGACATCCGCTTTGACCCAATTGTATTTTTTGAGTTGTCTTTGAGAGATATGGCTGTAGTCGTAGGCTAAAGATTCTTTCGGCATTCTCATGATGATCTTTGTTCCGGGCCTGCAGCAGCTGTTCAGATGATCAAGCACCTCTGCTTTTGGGCTGACCTGGAGAGCTATATGAACAGCATCATATGTAACAGCATCTATCCACAGGCCGTTGCTCCTCATCACTCGGACTTTGTTCTGAAGATCGAACATCTTTACAACTTTCTGTCCGTTATAAACGGCTTGATGATCGATATCTACGACGTCAATCTCAGCTCCGGTTAGAAGCGCAAAGAGCATCGCTGTCCAAGGGACGGAGCCCCCACCTACACAAAGTACTTTGTGGCTCTCGTCAAGATCGGCAAGACAGGCTTCTCTCTCCACAATTTTGTTGTAGTATTTTCCGTAGAGTGTCACAAGCTTTTTAGATGAGCAGATGACTTTCTCTAATAATCTCGTAAAAAAACCTCTCACAAGCGCGATGCCTCCTCTAAGGATTATTAGATACAGTTATGCAGACAAGCAAAGTTAGTCTTGGCTAACCCAAACTATATCATCAGGATACTAAATTATCAATAGTAATGAGGAAAAAAAGAAAAAGTTGTTTAGAGTGTCAATACATTTGTAACAGAAGACAGAGACTCAAGGACAACCTGAACGGGGCTTCGAAAACCTAGAACCTTCTTCGCGGTATGGTTGTAACGCCTATAATGCTTTTCGACTTCTTTCTTCAGCTCTTATTTGTTTTATATTTGTGATAAAATCACTGGTATATTAGTTAGAACGGATTAAAAAGCCCGGACAATACTCAAGCTCAGGGCTGTCCGCTTTACCAAGACAGGTAAGCTCGGTGATGACTGTAATTTTAAGGGAGGAGAAATGGAAAGAGTTTACAATTTTTCAGCGGGGCCGGCAAATCTTCCGCTTGAGGTAATAGAAAAGGCACAAAATGAATTGTCTGATTTTAATGACAGTGGTATGTCGGTAATGGAACTCAGCCATCGCTCCAAAATTTATGAAGACATTCATAATGAAGCAAAGGAAAAGCTCCTGAAGCTCATGAAGCTCGGCGATGACTATGAACTCCTGTTTTTACAAGGCGGAGCGTATACTCAGTTTGTGACTATTCCTATGAACTACTTGGAAGACAAAAGCAGTGCGGCATACATAAATACAGGCTCCTGGACTGCAAAGGCGATTGAAGAGGCGAAATTTTTCGGAAATGTCGAGGTAATAGCCTCGTCCGAGAAGGATCATTTCACGTACATACCTGAAATTCCCGAGATAAACAAAGATTACAAATATCTGTATATATGCACGAATAATACCATTTACGGCACGAGGTATACAAAAGATAAACTGCCGAATTCACCGGTTCCTCTGCTTGCTGATATGTCATCCAACATACTCTCCGAAAACTATGACATGACAAAGTTTGATCTGATATTTGCCGGTGCACAGAAAAACCTCGGCATAAGCGGCGTGACGATTGTCGCAATCAAAAAAGACTTTTTGACAAAATCCGCGGAAAATCTGCCTACAATGTTCGATTATAAAATCCACGCAGAGAAAAATTCTCTTTACAATACTCCACCGACTTTTGCTATATATATTACAGGCCTGATGGCAAAATGGCTCATAAATCAGGGCGGTGTTGAGGAGATAGAAAAAATGAACATCGAAAAGGCAGGTAAATTATATGACTTTTTAGATAACAGCAAAATATTCAAAAATAATATTAAAAAAGAAGACAGATCTCTTATGAATGTAATCTTTTTTACGGGGAATAAAGATTTGGACGCGGCTTTCCTCAAAGGTGCTGAAAAAGAGGGGCTTTTCAATCTCAAGGGGCACAGATCCGTTGGCGGTATGAGAGCGAGTATATACAATGCTATGCCCATGGACGGCGTCGAAAGCCTGATTGATTATATGAAAAAATTTGAAATGGAAAATAAACAGGAGGCATAAGAGGGATAATGAAAAACTATAAAGTTCTGACAATTAATAATATTTCCGAAAAAGGACTTGAGCTCCTCCCGGAGAATTACAGCATCTCAGATAATATCGATGACCCGGACGCTATAATCGTGAGGAGCGCAAAACTGCATGATATGGAATTTTCTCCCAATCTTAAATATATTGGCAGAGCCGGTGCAGGTTATAATAATATCCCCGTAGAGAGATGCAGTGAAAACGGCATACTCGTGTGCAACGCACCGGGTGCAAACGCCAACGCCGTAAGAGAACTGCTCATTGCCTCCATGATACTGTCTTCAAGAAACATAGTGGAAGCACATAAGTGGACCGAGAAACTTTTGGACAGTGAGGATATAACGAAAGATGTCGAAAACGGCAAAAAGCAATTCGTAGGAAATGAGATCAAAGGCAAGACCCTCGGAGTGATAGGGCTAGGAAATATAGGAAAAATTGCAATCGATGCCGGCGCCGCACTCGGTATGAAAGTCATAGGCATAGACCCCTATCTCTCAGTAAGAGATGCCATACACCTAAATAAAGACCTGGAGATTCCCGAGAGCATGGAAGAACTCGTTATGAACAGCGATTTTCTCAGTATTCATGTCCCGCTCACGGATGATACCGAAAATCTTATCGGCAAAGATTTAATATATAAAATGAAAGACGGTATCACTGTTTTCAATCTTGCGAGAAACGGCTTGGTAGATAATAAAGCAATAGCGGAAGCATTGGAAAGCGGGAAAGTAAAAAAATACATAGTGGACTTTCCCGAGAGAGAAACTTTAAATATGAAAAATACCGTCAACCTGCCCCATATCGGTGCGTCCACTTACGAATCCGAAGAAAATGCAGCCGTAATGGTCGTCAATGAATTAATGGATTTTATGGAAAACGGAAACATCAAAAACTCGGTCAATTTTCCCGATTGCGACCTCGGAGTTTGCTATTCGGCGCAGAGAATTACTGTAATGCACAGAAATATACCGAGGATGCTTCAAAGAATTCTGAATATACTGGCTGAAAACGAGAAACTCAATGTAGCAAATCTTTTCAACAAAAACAAAGGTGATTGGGCATACACTATGATAGACCTCGATAGCGAGATTTGTCAGGAGACTATAAATAAAATCAAAAACATAGAATCCGTAACGAGAGTAAGAGCATTATGAGGTAGGAAAATGGCAATAATTAAAGGATTTAAAGCTATAAGGCCGAAGAGTGAATATGCGGAAATAATCGCTTCCCTCCCTTACGATGTCTTCAGTGACGACGAGGCAAGGAAAATAGTAAAAGAAAATCCCCTGTCTTTTTTGGCTGTGGATTTACCTGCTTCCGTCATAGCTGAAGATGCCGACCCGTATTCCGATGCGGCATACTTTAAGATTAAAGATATCTATGATGATTTTAGAAATAATTATTTCATGCAAGAAGACGAAGACAGCTTGTATATTTACCAAATCAGCACAGGGAATATAACACAAACAGGCCTCGTATGCTTGGCAGCGGTGGATGATTATCTTAACGAAGTCATTAAAACGCATGAAAAAACGAGGATAGTCAAAGAAAACGACAGAACAAGACATATTAAGACCTTACAAGCCCATACGGGTCCTATCTTCCTTGTCTATAGGGATGATGACACAATAGAAAATATTATGACAAAAAATATGTCCTCTTTACCTGTCTATTCGTTTGAGAAAAAAGATAAGTCCATCCATAAAGTATGGAAAATAACGGATAAGGTTGATATCGAAAAAATTATAAACCAATTTAAAAATGTTCCGAATCTCTATGTCGCGGACGGGCATCACAGAAGTGCTGCCGCTGTCAGATATGCATTGGAGAGGAGAAAAGAAAATCCATCTTACAACAAAAACGAAGAATTTAATTATTTTCTCTCCATACTCTACCCCATGAGTAAGGTAAACATTATGGATTATAACAGGGTAGTAAAAGACTTAAACGGCTTGACGGATAAGCAATTTCTAAAGAAAATTGAAAAGTATTTCACGGTAGAGGAAAAAGAAAAGCAGGTAAGACCGCAAGAAAAAGCTACGTTTGGCCTGTTTTTGAGTAATAAGTGGTATCTTCTGACGGTTGAGGATAAGACATTTGACAAAAATGACCCCGTGGCTTCTCTCGATGTATCTATACTACAAAAACTTATTTTGGAACCCGTACTGGGTATCGAGGATATAAGAAACGACAAGAGAATAGACTTTGTAGGCGGAGTGAGGGGGCTAGGTGAATTGGAAAAAAGGGTAAGTGAAGATATGAAGCTTGCATTTTCAATGTGTCCTACGAGTATAGAAGAAATGATAAGCGTAGCGGACCGGGATAAAACGATGCCACCCAAATCCACATGGTTTGAACCCAAACCGCTGTCCGGTCTGTTCATACATGAATTTTAAAAAAATAGAGTTTTTATATTAAAATAAGTTAAAAAACCACACAAGAAATCAAAATGACCCCAAACTTGTTTCAATGAGCAGAAGCGGCCTTTGAGATCAGCCCGTAATAAAAGCGGGCTTTTTTTAGTTTTTTTTGCTTAAGCTTATGTCGAAATAATGCCTTTTTGGTTTTTTTTCGTTAATTTCTGATTCCTAAGAAAACATTACTATCACTTTAAAAAACTATCAAGCATGGTGTCCAGTTCACGGCAAAACTCTTTAGGAGAATCATAGTTAGGTGCATGACCAAGACCATCGATCAAAACGAAATCCTTTTTCGGTGCAGAAATCATATTATAGTAGTCTTCTGCAAACTTGACAGGTGTGAACCAATCTTCCGACCCGGAAATAAAACCGACAGGAACTTGAAATTCCAATCCATAATCGCGTACATCGGTTGCCGCGGCAAAATCAAACAGCTGTTGGTTGAGAGCGGTATATTTTTCAAGACTTGCGACCGGTTTAAAAAACCAGCGAACATCATTCAGCCACATATATGGGGATACAACGCCTAGCCATATTCTGTTTGCTTCGCTTTCTACCGGATGATACGGAAGCGTATATTCTCTGAGATGCATCAAAGTAGGCAATGTCAAATGTTCCGAAAAAGCACGATAAGCAGCTTCCATGTCTGTGGTGTCATCACCCCGGGATTTCGCTTTTTCAAGAGCATCTTCATAACTGTAGATCTCGCTTTCTGATATCGCAACCGCTTGCCCTATACCGACATACGCCGCCACCTTATCCGGATGAGTTAAAGTGTACCGGCTTCCAAGTGCCGATCCGTACGAGTGGCCCACAAGAATGACTTTCTCTTTATCAAAGCGATCTAAGACATAGTTCACCAATTCATCAAGATCAACTTGTGCTTGTTCAAAAGTGGCCGTTTGATTATTCGGGTCGATTTTACGATTTCTAAAATATGTCCTTCCGCATCCTCTTTGATCCCAGTTCACGAAGGTATATTGTCCGACAAGATATTTTTGAAACCGATAATTCATAAATGCGTCCGGACCGCAAGGTCCTCCATGAAGCCAAATGATGACCGGATTGTTGACATCTTCTCCACGAATCAGCAAATATTGCTCCTGTCCGTCTAACGGAACATAGATGCCTTCATCAACTCCGTTCGGAGTAGTAATGTGATTGGAAAAATATTGGACCCCGCGCATGATGAACACAAAAAGGACTGTGATAATGATGACTGCCAGAAGGATGCCTACGATGCCTTTTGCAATCGTGCCAAAACCATAATTTTTCTTATTGTTTTTCTTTCGTCTCTTCATAAAGGTACCTACCAAAATTTGCCATTAGGGCTCATACACCTACTACTGCTTTATAATTCGAAACTACTCATGTAATTTTTGAAAAGAGATTAATCCCTTATAATGGTGTAAATTGAGAAATGCTCACTATTAATATAGAAAGATGAACCATTTCTCCATTTTGTGTAACATTGAGTCAAGTAAAACATTCAACCACACGGAGAAAAAATGACTCAACTCAATATTACATCGGACTCCGATATCGTCAAAGATTGATTTCTTTCTCAGACTCCCGGAGCTCTTATTCTTCTTAATAGAATCGATCCTGAATCAATTGAGACACAGGCCGCGGAAATATGAACGCAGTGAAGATCACCCAAGAACTTTGTGGCACGAGTTTCAGTACATCCAATGTCTCGGTTTTATGCAAAGGACTTGACTCAAGGTCTTTTACGTTTAACTATTTACCATTTAATATTTTAGAAAATTCCCTATAACCAATCTCATTTCTTAAAATTACGCACAAATAATTTTAGATGTCTGCAATGAAAATCTTTCGCGAACACATAGATTCATGTCTCAGTAAACAAATTCCTCAGCCAGCGCGGTTTTGTCGATTAAGTCCTTATATACTCGTGAGGTTTTTAAGAGCTCTTCGTGCTTTCCTTCCGATTCGACTTTGCCGCCGTCGATAACGACGATTTTATCCACGTTCTGAATAGATTTTAGTCTGTGGGATATAATCAGGACGGTTTTATCTTTTGTGAGCTTATTCAGGCTATCCTGAATCTTGTTTTCATTATCCACATCCAAAGCTGCCGCTATTTCGTCTAAAATAATGATAGGCGCGTCTTTCAAAAACGCTCTTGCAATAGATAGCCTTTGCCTTTCGCCTCCCGAGAGGTTGGCGCCGTTTTCGCCGATTAAGGTGTCATATCCGTTTTCAAGTTTTTCAATAAAGTCATCACAGTTTGCGAGTTTGGCAGCCTTTTTCACTTCCTCGTCGGTTGCATCCGGTTTTCCGATTCTTATATTCTCCATTACGGAAGTGTCAAAAAGTGTAACGTCCTGGAACACGATGGAAACTTTGTCAAAAAGCGACTTTGTGGAAATGTTATTTATATTTTCGTTTGAGATCAGGATTTCGCCTCCTGTTACATCATAAAGCCTTGAAACAAGCCTCAAAATACTTGTCTTTCCGCACCCGCTTTTGCCTACAAGTGCCGTAACTTCATTTTGCTTTGCGGTAAAAGTTACGCCGTCTAAGACATCTGCACTGTCGTCATACGAGAAGGATACGTCTTTGAGTTCGATATCGAAATCGGACAGTTCTTTGTCTTCACCTTCTTGCCTTTTTACGTTTCTTATTTCACCGATCCTTTTAACAACGGAATCAACCATAAAGAGTTCGGCCATATTCATGGCGTTTGCCTCGGCGCCTTCCTTTATTTTGATCCCTGCCAGCAAGAATCCCAAGAAATACAGAATGTTCATCTCACCTTCAGCTAAAAGCGAAACTCCGACAATAATCACCAAGATGTGCGTTATATAAAGGATAAGTCCCGCCAAGCCCAAGATGGTAACACCTACGAACTCGGAAGCGATGTGGATTTTTTCACCTTCTTCTACCTCTCTGTACAGCTTTTTCTTAATATCTTCACTCATTGCGAAGCTCTGTATTTCCGCTTGAAGTTCTATGGCTTCTTGGAAACCGTCGGAGTTTTCCCGACGTTTTTTATAGTATTTATGAAAGCTTTTTGTTTGAATCCTTTTAGAAAGCAATATCAGCGTGTAATAAACGACAATCGGAGAAATGACGCAAAGCCCCAGCTTTACGTTGCTTATAAGCAGCATGGAGGAAATAAGTATAAAAAATCCGCCAAACCCGATAATCTTAGCGATTGAATGGGAAAGGGCATGCTCTAAAGTGGCAACGTCAGCCATGATGGTCTGCGCCAAGTCCGTCAAATCATGCTTTGAAAAATAAGAAAGGGGTAAGTCGCTGAGATTTCTTGCTATATCTATCCTTAAATTTTCGCTTTCCTTATACGTTGCGTTGAAAAGCGAATCATATTCTACGCTTAAAGCAATATAAACCAAAACAAGGACAACTGCGGAAGCAACATAGTAAAACCCGTTGCTCCTTTCGTTAAGCAGCAGCGTTTTATCAAAAAACATCATCAAAAGCATCGCCGGAAACATATTTACGACATATGCCGCAAACGTGGCAAGGCTTGATTTAACAAGATCGGTTGCACCCTGCTCAGTAAGTGCAAAATGTTTTTTAAACAGCGCTTTCATTTGCGACCCTCCAATCGTTTGCCGTTTTATATATTTTCTGAAAATGTTTATAAACCGAATCTCGGCTCATCAGCTCCTTATCGCTGCCGCGTTCGATGATTTTTCCGCCTTCCATTACCAGGATTTCATCAACATTTCTTATACTCGTCAATCTGTGTGCTATCATGATGACCGTTTTGTCTTTCATAAGATTGGAAAAAGCTTTCTGAAGTTCGTGTTCATTATCGGGATCAATAGCTGCACTTGCTTCGTCAAAAATAACGATTTTGGCATTTTTTAAAATTGCCCTTGCAATGGCAACCCTTTGCTTTTCACCGCCCGAAAGATAAACACCTTTTGAACCGATTACTGTGTTCTCCTTATCTTTAAATTTAGATATTATGGCATCAACCCCCGCTAGACGCATAGCTTCAACAACTTCTTCACGTGTTGCGCCTTTTTTGGCAAGAGCGACGTTTTCATAAATTGTGGTTTTAAACAGTTTAGGGTCTTGAAACACGAATGAAATTTGGCTTATCAAAGCATCTTTGGTATAAGACGTAATATTCTTGCCTCCGATTTTTATCTCGCCGCCGTTTACGTTATAAAAACCGGATATAAGTTTTGCAATAGTTGATTTACCGGAACCCGAAGCGCCAACCAATGCATACGATTTGTTTTCTTTTAATTTAAAACTTAAATGATCAAGTATTAAATGATCCTTTTTATATCCGAAGCTTACATTTTCAAATTCAATATTGTGATTTAAAAACTCCGTTTCATCTCCAAACTGAAGCGCATCTTCATGCATTTCATCATAGAGATTTTCAAGCTTGGAGACGGCATCCTGCGCTTGAAATATGTACATGGAAAGATACATTACTTTCATTATGTAAGTATAAAGAACGCCGCTGAGGAAAAACACCATGATAAGTTCAAGACTTAGAAGTTTCAGGTTCCCGCTTAAATCAACAATCAGCAATATTAAAGGAATCAAAATGGCAGAAATAGCAAAGAATAATTCCTGAAATAACACATAAGGCGTTTTGCAGCTCAGTGAATAGCTAAGAGCATTCTGCGCATAATCTTTGATGGCGGAATTCAGCGCCTTTAAACTTCGTACATCGACACCGAAAATCTTTACAACCTGCATACCCCTTATGTACTCAACCGTTTCGGAGCTCAGTCTCTCCAAAGAGGCATGGTACCGTTTCATAAACTGAGCTTCGCCCATCATAAGCTTGAGTAAAACCAAACTCACCATTGTCATAACAAGTAAAACGGCTCCCACTCTCACACTCACAAAAAAACCCAAAATAAGAAGTAGAATCGGGGTGATCATGGCGCCTATGTTGTCAGGTATCAAATGAGCGACAGCCATATGAGTTTGAGCTGCGTTGTCGTCTATCAGCTTTCTTACTCTGCCCGACGAGTTGACATCAAAAAACTTGAAACTGGCATTGGCAAGCCCGTCAATGCCGTATTTTCTTAGATTCGTTTCAACTCTGAAAGCAAACAGGTGCGACACCGTAAGCGACAAAAAGTATAAAATCCCCCCGGTCGCCAAAAAGCCCGCAAACATAAACGCATATTTTTTTGCGCCGTTCATATTCACTTGTACGATTACGTTCTCCAATAATTGAAACAAATAATAAAACGCCGAAACTTGAACTATAGCTGCCAAAATGGAAAATATAATCGTCATAAAAAGAAAATGACGTTTTTCTTTTGCATAAGATATAAGTTTTTTATAAACATTTACCATAAAATTCTCCTAAAGTATTCTTGATATATTTCAATTCATCAGTTAGTCATGACTAACTGCCTTGTTAAATCATTCTAACGCTATTCCTTTTCATCATCAACCTCTTTTTAGAGAAAATGCTTTCTGTTACTTTTTAATTTTTTTCTACTCATGCTTGGCGCTCTTTGAACGATACAGTAAAATATGCATTACCGAAACGGTGTATTCCGTGAGTCGGTTCAAAGCAGAATCTCTCATGGTGGGTGTTGTAATAAGAGTAAATATGTAAATGTTGAATTCGGGAGGAACTCGCCTTGAAAAAAGCACTTATTACCTTTTTAAAAATATTCATTTTCTTCTTCGGCTGGGCCGTTTTATCCGGCGTGATCGATATCCCTAATGAGAATCCGGCAATTTGGAGATTTACTGCTGAACTAATACCCTTTGTCGTTTTGGTTTTATTTACTGTCGTTTTTTTGTTCATTGAAAGGGGCGAAGTAAAAATACCTGTTACTGAAAACGGCATAAAGGGAACCATGATTGGCATGCTTGCAGGAGTCGTCTGGATAGGCTTGTCAGCAACGATACTTCTCGCATCGAAACAACTGGAGATTGTCGAGAAGAATGATGTGCCTTTACTATGGCTCTGGATACTTTCGGCTTTCATAAACGTGACAATGCAAGAGCTGCTGATTAGAGGGTATTTATATCAATTACTGAAGATAAAGTATAATTTGGCTCTAGCCATAGTCGTTACGACGATAATATTTACACTTTTACATGGAGGAGCCATTGAAGCGGGATTTCTTTCGGTAGTAAATGTCATCACTATGTGCTTATTCATGACTGCCCTGTATGAATCAGAAAGAACAATGATTGCACCTATAATGGCTCATGCTATTTGGAATGTTATTGGAGCGATTGTTCTGGGCGGAGTTAGCTTAGCAGATGATTATCCAAGCCTGTATTCTATGGCTGCCTTAGGGAACAAACTTCTGTCAGGAGGAGATTATAAAATCGAAGGCAGTATTGTGGTCTTGATCATCAACATTGGGCTAATGCTTTTGTTTTACACCCGATATAAAAGTCGACAGGCTAAAAAACACTAAATCCAAGTTTGCTTTTTAAATTTCATATATCCCTGATGACAACCAATGCTAAACCGGAAAAGCTTGATTTCATTGGGTTTTATGAATGTAAAAACAGCATTTAATTATGACTTCTCTTCTAGGGAGTATGTCATAATCATGCTAAAGGGGAAAAATGCAGTAAGCAAAAGGCTTCAGGGCCTCCACAAAGTACGAAATTTGAAAATTGTTGTGTTGCTTAGAGCTATCTTAGAATTTTTGACCGGGTTTATAGGATTACCTTAAGTAATTTGACCTAATAAAAAACTAAAATCTAACCGAAGACGATTTAAAAATATGACCGAATATAAGATGAAGAGATACAAAACATCCTCTTTTACCTCAGTAGCGTATTCCCGGTGGTGATCGGCCATCTCACAAAGGAAAACAATAAAAAGCAACCGGGGACATGGCTATTACCGGTTGCAAAAGTCTTATGATTATTTACCACCTTCTTGACGGGGAGAAACTCAGATCATCGGGCCGATCCCTTATTAAGCACTAACTACTTTCGGTTAAAAAATCAAAGTCTCATAGCCTTCCTCAACATAGGGGGCAATGCCGGCGTGGCCCATCATGTCGTTCAGCATGGGGATGCCCGAAGCCACGTTGGCTTCATAGACGCCTAAGACTTTGGAGCATGCCAGGCAGACACCTGCGATCGTCTTGTCTTCTTTCAGTCCAAAATAGAGGGGGTTCTTTTCATTTTCAAGAACCGGGATCAGCTTGCAAGCGGCTCCTTCCAGAACAATTTTTACTTCGTGTCCCTTGGCCTTCAGTTGTTTGGCATTCATAAGCGCATGTAAAAAGCACATTTTTTCGCCTTGCATGGCATAAATCAAATATTTTTTGCTCATTTGAAACCTCTCCTTAGGTCTATGATGCTCTCATTATAGCAAATTTTACTCGTGTGCCTGAGATGAATCGAACTAAAAGATCCTCAGGGTCCGGTTTCGTGTTTGTTTCTATGACTCCTGCAAGAGATCTCATCGTATCTAATTTTGTTCGGTGTCCTTTTATACAATTTATTTTATTCGGATATGATTGCTGCGAATAGAAATTAGACCTCTTTTTGTGTGGAGTCCGGCACTCTATCGGCAGCCGGTTGCCCCCTTTTAAGTGATGTTGATGTTGCCTTCAAAAATCGGGTAAAAACTCTGTCCCCTGTGTTATACTATTTATGTATTTTACAGATGTTTAGGCAGATGTTTTTCCTTGACTCTGCAAGTCCACATATGATAACATGTTTTGGTAACCGCTCGGCAGAGGTATTTAAGCATAGCACCTCTGACGGCGAGTCTAGTGAAATGAGGAATGATATGTACGCAATCGTGGAAACCGGCGCAAAACAATATCGCGTCGAGGTGGGCACCGAATTTTCTGTCGAAAAGCTCCGTGGAGAAGTCGGCGATTCAGTGACCCTTGACAAAGTGCTTCTGATCAAAAGTGATGAAGAAACACTCATCGGCACTCCATATATCGAAGGAGCCGGTGTAAAGGCGACCATCGTCGCCCAGGGCAAAGCGCCTAAGGTAATTATTTTCAAGTATCTTGCAAAAAAAGACTCTCGCAAGAAAAAAGGCCACAGACAGCCCTTTACCTTGCTCAGAGTTGAGGCAATCGAACAGGCATGATCCGAGTGAGCATGGTCATGGAAGGCGGGTACTTCCGAGAACTGAAGTCCACAGGTCATGCCATGCACTCAGAAGCCGGAACGGATATCGTCTGTGCGGGCGTCAGTTCTCTTCTGTACGGAGTTCTCAATACTCTGACAGACGGATTACGCCTCAGGGTGACAAAACGCATCGCGGAGGGTCGGATGATTTTTCGCATCGTCGATGAGAGATGGAAAAGCCCTTCTGCACAGGCGGTCATGAAAGTTGCACTTATCGGGATCAGGGGACTGGAAAGAGAATATCCTGATCATGTGTCGTTAGAAGTAAGGAGGATGGGCAAATGTTAAGAGTCAATCTGCAGCTCTTCGCCAGCAAAAAAGGCGTCGGTTCTTCAAAGAACGGTCGAGATTCCAGAGCAAAACGACTGGGAGTCAAGCGAGGGGACGGAATGCGTATTCCTGCAGGGACCATCATCGTCCGCCAACGCGGAACGAAAATCCACCCGGGTCACAATGTCGGCCGAGGCGGAGATGACACCCTGTACGCTCAGATCGAAGGCATCGTCCGTTTTGAGCGAAGAGGAAAAAATCGCAGACAAGTAAGCGTCTACGCAGAATAACTCATCCGCTCGGATGAGTTTTTTCTTTTGAGGAGTACCATGTTTATTGATCGGGCAGAGATTTATGTCAAAGCCGGAAAAGGCGGAGACGGTTCGGCGGCGTTTCGCCGCGAAATCCATGAGCCCATGGGCGGTCCATCCGGAGGGGATGGGGGACGAGGTGGGAGTATTATCGCGGTTGTCGACCCGGGGATGCACACGCTCATGGATTTTCGATACAAAAGAAAATACAAGGCGCCGGACGGTCAAAACGGCGGAAGATCAAAGCGCTATGGAAAAAGCGGAGAAGATCTGATTTTGCGTTTTCCACAGGGGACGGTCATCTTTGAAAAAACGACCGGAAAATTGGTGGCGGATTTAAGCCATGTAGAAGACAGGGTCGTGCTCGCATCCGGAGGGCGGGGCGGAAAGGGGAATGTTCATTTCAAATCCTCTGTCCGACAGGCGCCCAAGTTTGCACAACCGGGTGCAAAGGGAGAAGAGCTCTCCCTAGTGCTGGAATTGAAAAGTATTGCCGACGTGGGACTTGTCGGCTTTCCGAATGCCGGAAAGAGTTCGCTTCTGAGCCGATTGACAAGGGCGACTCCGAAGGTCGCAGACTATCCCTTTACGACTCTGACTCCGAATTTGGGCATGTTTGAGCTCGCCTATGGAAAGAGTTATGTACTGGCAGACATCCCCGGCTTGATCGAAGGGGCCTCCGAGGGAGCGGGGCTTGGCCATGATTTTCTGCGCCATATTGAACGCACACGATTGATTCTGCATCTGGTCGATGTGGGAAATCAATATGAAGAGAGATCTCCTCTTGAGCGATATGAGATCATTCGAAAAGAACTCGACAGCTTCAGTTCGCGCCTTGCAGACAAGCCGGAAGTCGTTCTTCTGAATAAAGTCGATCTCCTCTTTGAAAGAGAAGGTCTTGAGGAAATGGAACGATATTTAGAGCAGAACAAGACGCCGTATTTTCTCACATCCACCCATACCGGAGAGGGTCTCGAGGAGGCTATGCGCAAAGTGACGCAGATGCTGGAGCAAATCGAAACTCCGGATCTCTATGAAGATGCTGAACTCTATATTCCGGAGGGACCGGATCAGGAAATATATATAACGATGGAAGAAGACGAGTATGTAGTTGATGGTGCACCTATTGAAAGGCTCTTTCACTCGACCGATTTTTTAAATTATCACTCGCGAATCCGCTTCCAGAGGACACTCCGCCGCATGGGGATTTATGAACGTCTCAGAGAGATGGGGATTCAAGACGGCGATACTGTGCGAGTGCACGGATACGCATTTGAATATGTGGAGTAAATATGTTGCATCCCAAACAGCGCGCCTACCTGAAAAAAAAGGCGCATCATTTGGATCCGGTATTGCATATCGGAAAGAGCGGCCTGTCGCAGTCATTTTTGAACGAGCTCGATCAGGCTCTTGAAAAGCATGAGTTGATCAAATTGAGATTGCTGGACAATTCTCCTTTTGACTTCGCTGAGCAAATGGAAGACCTTCTCAGGGAAAGTCGATCTGAGTTTGTCAGCCGAGTAGGCAAGACGCTGGTGCTCTATCGCAAGTCGTTTTCCCTCAAGCCGGAGGAGCGGCTGCTCCTGCCGCCTGTAAAGAAATGAAGATCGGGATCTTTGGGGGAAGCTTTGATCCTATTCACATCGCTCATCTTCTTCTGGCGCAAAAAGCGGCGGAACAATTCGGCCTGGACAGAGTGCATTTTGTTCCGGCATATTCTCCCCCTCATAGAGTGGAAAAAAATCTGTGTGCAGGAGAGGCGCGCCTGGAGATGGTAAGGCGGGCAGTTGCGGGAAATCCGCTGTTTGTTGCAGATGATCGAGAGCTACGACGCGCCGGAACATCATACACTGTCGATACACTTAAGAGCTATGGAAGCGCAAATGAACTTTTTTTCCTGCTCGGAGCCGACAGTCTGTTCAGCTTTGAGTTTTGGTATGAGCCGGTGGAGATTCTTAAACGAGCGACGATTCTGGTGGGCAGTCGCCCTCCTCATCGCTATGAAGCGGTGAAGGCGCAGGCGCAGAGATTGATGGAGCGTTTTGGCGGAAGAGTCGAGGTGTTTGAGTTTCCGTGGGTCAACATATCCTCGACGTCGATTCGGGAGACGATCGGCTCTGGGGGGTCGGCCAGATATCAGCTGACAGAGGAAGTGCGCCATTTTATTGAAGAGCGAGGACTGTATCGTTGAAGGAAAAAGAACTCCGAAAACTGTGTAGACAGATCCTTTCACCGGAGCGATATGATCATACTTTGCGCGTGGTGGATCTTTCAAAATTGTTGGCTCTTCGCTATGGAGAAGATGCAAGAAAAGCAAAAACAGCCGCTTACTTTCATGATTTGGGGTATTTCTTGGGTAGAAGCAAGAAAGACAGAGCTTTGTCCCATGCAAAAATCAGCGAAAGGTTTGCGAGAAAACAGGGTATTACCGATAGTGAGGTGCTTGAAGCCATTCGCGTCCATACGACGGGACAGCGCGGCATGAGCACATTGGCAAAGATTCTCTTTGTTGCTGATGCAGCAGAACCGGGGAGAACGTATCCGGGAGTGGAGCAGATCCGTCGCGAGAGTTTTCGCAGCTTAGATCGCGCTATCTTGATGATCATCAAGCGTACAAGAGAACACCTTCACACCAAAAAGAAACGTCTATCAAGAAAAACGGTTCAACTGGAGAAAGAACTGTTAAAAAACATGAAGGAGGATCATTGAATTCCAACGATATCGCACGTCTTATGATGAAAAAACTCAAGGAGCGCCAGGGAGAAGATCTGCTCGCCTATGATATTTCAACCGCCTCATTGGGAGCCGATGTTCTGGTCATTGCGACGGGAAGAAATACTCGCCACGCATCTGCCTTGGCTGATGAGCTGGCAGAATTAGGAAGAGACTCCGGATTGACGCTGGCTTCTCGTGAAGGTCGCGCTTCCGGCGGATGGATTCTTCTCGATTTCGAATCGATCATTGTCAATGTCCTGGATCCTCAAAATCGCGACTACTATGCACTGGAACGCCTATGGAAAGAATATCCGCTTTTGGACGAATCTTCGCAGTACTGATTGCGGCGCTTTTATTGAACTCCTGCGCTGCTGCGGGAATGCCGAAATTTTCAGATACTCCCCCCTTTTTGGAAGGGGAGGATTATGTGCTGATGATCGAGCAGGGAGTAAAAGAAGAAGTGATCGAGCGCTACACTCCTTTTCTCGGGATGGCACAAAACACACAAGAGCATCCGGAAGGAGCTGCATGCTCGTTCATATATAATGGAATCCCTTTTCATTTTACAATCGTCCCAAATGACATGACACCGGATGGAGATTGGGCGGTGTTCATTGTCTGCCCTTATTAAGGAGAAACGGTGAAAGTACGTATTTTAAGTTTTACAGCCGGGGAAGGGCATAATCAGACAGCGCGCGCTTTGAAAGAATATTTTGAACTCCAAGGTGATGATGTTGCCGTCATCGACGTCTTGGGAAGCGCCTCCAATTGGATGAAAAATTTCGTCAATCGCTTCTATAATTTTGCTGTCAATCATGCTCCGGCTATTTATAAATATTGGTATGAGAGAGAAGATAAAAAGACCGACAAATCCGATGAGCTGACCATCCGCAAGATCACACAGAGACTCGTGACTTCAGAAGAGATCAAGTCTCTGGTGGACCAGCAGCCGGATGTCATCATCGCCACACAGTCATTTGCCGCAGCGATGCTCAGTGATTTGAAGCATAAGCATTTGCTAAAAGCTATTTGCGTGGGTATTATCACGGATTTCACGGTCCATCCCTACTGGGAAGAAGCGTACGGTCTCGACTACTATGTGGTGCCCGACAAGGCCGTCGGCTTTCATATGGAGAGAAAGAATCTCAATGTTCAGCGCATGCTCCCCTTCGGAATTCCGATCCGAGAATCTTTTTTTGAGAGTGTATCCAAGGAAGAAGCCAGACAGAAGCTCGGATATGATCCACAGAAGAAGAGAGTCCTCCTGATGAGCGGTTCTATGGCGCATCTCAATGTCGTCAAGATCGCATCATCGATCGATAAAATCCCCCATGATTTTGAGTTGACGATCCTTCTTGACAAGAAGCAGACACATAGAAAAGCGTTGGAATCACTCACGTTGAAACATAAAGTAGACATCGAGGGATTTGTCAGCGACATAGGTCTCTACTATGACGCCAGTGATATCGTCATCACCAAACCCGGAGGCCTGACGACAAGTGAGTTGCTGGCCAAGGGAAAGCCTATGATTTTTCTACAGCCGATTCCCGGGCAGGAACAGAGAAATGTAGAATGTCTTCTCAATCAGCACCTTGCCTTTTATGCCACCAAAACTTTTCCGGTCGAGCAGCTTCTTGGGATGTTGCTGGACAATCCCGAACTGTATGAATCGACAGCTCGGCGCGTGCAAAACACGACAAAACATTCAACAAAACGACTTGTGGACTTTCTTCGTCAAAAGCACGAAGAGCGCAAGGGAACTCAATAGGGATGCAAGACTCGGACAGGAAAGAGAGATAGTTGCTCTTTACAATTAAAGCCTGTTCGGGTAGAATGTCCTTATTATGAAGCCCATTGGTCAAGAGGTTAAGACGCCACCCTCTCACGGTGGAATCAGGGGTTCGAGTCCCCTATGGGTTACCAGATGAGATCCCCTTTCGAGGGGATTTCTTATTAAGCGGAGGTATTCATGGATTTACAGCAGCTTGCCGATCTTCTCTTTCCCTCAATTTCCGGAACTCTCGAGGATTGGGAAGAAGCCTATCCCAAAAGGAAATTGCCGGAGGGCGCCTCGGTTACACGCCTGGGGCCGAGTCCGACCGGATTTATCCATCTTGGAAATCTCTACAGCGCTTTTGTCGATGAAAGACAGGCGCGCTTGAGTGACGGTGTGATGATTCTACGCATTGAGGATACCGATCAGAAGAGAAAAGTCGAAGGGTCGGAGGAATTGATCATTCGCTCTCTTTCCCACTATGGAATTAACTTTGATGAAGGCGTCACCCTCGAAGGGGAAAAAGGGGATTACGGTCCGTATCGCCAGAGCGAGCGAAAAGAGATTTATCATACGGCCGGAAAAAAACTGGTGGAAAGTGGATGGGCATATCCGTCCTTTATGTCGGAAGAGGAAATAGGAGCGCTACGAAAAAGGCAGGAAGAGCAGAAAATCCTACCCGGCATCCATGGAAAATGGGCTTCGGAGCGCGAGTTGACGCTTGAAGAAGTAAGAGAGAATCTTCTTGCCGGAAAAGAGTGGGTTCTGAGGCTTAAAAGCAGAGGGGAGGGCAGGGAGTCATATTCGATTTGCGACGGCATTCGAGGCGATATTCGAGTTCATCCGAACATTATGGATACGGTTTTATTGAAAGCGGACGGATTGCCCACGTATCACTTTGCGCATGTCGTCGATGACCACTTTATGAGGATTACTCATATCGTCAGAGGTGAAGAGTGGCTGAGCACGCTTCCCATCCACTTGGAAGTCCATGAGGCTTTAGGCTGGGAACCTCCCGTTTTCTGCCATACTTCGCATCTGCTTAAGATGGACGGCGGCAATAAGAGAAAGCTTTCCAAGAGAAGAGATCCTGAACTCTCCCTCGAGTATTATCATCAGGAAGGGTATTTCCCGGAGGCAATCCGAGAATACCTGATGATTCTTTTAAATTCGGATTATGAGGAGTGGCGAAGGGATCATCCGGATACACCTTTGGAAGACTTTTCCTTCCGCATGGAAGACATGTCGAGCTCCGGTGCACTGTTTGACATGGAGAAGCTCCATGACGTCTCCAAGGATGTGCTTCTGCGCATTTCGGAAGAAGAGATACTGGCTTATCTTTTAGACTGGGCAGATCGCTATGCCCCGGAGTGTGCTCCGGAGATGCATGAGAGGAGCAGCGAATTGCTTCGCATTCTCTCCATTGGCCGCGATGCGAAAAAACCGAGAAAGGATTTGATCTACGCTCGACAGATCTATCAATTCATCCATTATTATCTGGACGGAGGTTTTCACATTGAAGATCCGCTGCCGGAGCGCGTGAGCAGAGAAGAAGCGATTGGCATTTTGGAGGAGTTTCTTGCAGGCTATGATCATGAAGATGACAATTCAGCCTGGTTTGCAAAAATTCGAGCCATTGCTCAAGATAGAGGCTTTGCACTGCGAATGGGTGATTTTAGGCGCGAACCTGACAAATATAAGGGGACGGTGGCCGATGTCTCGAGTGTGATCCGCCTTGGGATCACCGGCAGAGCCAGTTCCCCCGATCTTTGGAATATCATGCAGATAATGGGTGAGGAAAGAGCGCTGAAGAGGCTCGAGGATTATCTCGCTTCACTGCAAAGCGAGTCCATCGCTTAGAGCCTACAGACTATGAAAAGAGCAGGAGGCTCGGATGTACTTTAAAAGGATCGAAACAGAAGGATTGGCTCATTACTCGTACATCATCGGCGATGAGTCGGAGATGATGATCATCGATCCGCGAAGAGATATCGAAATATACTTAGACCACGCCCGCTCGAAGTCGATGGTCATTAAAGGGATTTTTGAGACGCACCGAAATGAAGATATCGTTTCGGGCGCTGCGGAGCTTTCCGCCGCTACAGGTGCGCCCGTGTTTATCTCCGCCTTTGAAGAGCTGGGACACACATATGGGACGCCTATTTACGAACAAAATTTCCCATTCGGGACGATGAATATCAGGAGCCTTCATACGTCGGGTCATACGAGGGGGCATCTTTCGTATGTACTGGAAAAAGAAGGAAAACCGTATATGCTCTTTTGTGGAGATGCGCTCTTCTATGGTGATGTGGGCCGAACGGATTTCTATGGAGAAAGCGCACTCGAAGAGATGACCGGTCTGCTGTATGACAGTATCTTTGAGAAGATTCTGCCTCTTGGAGACGACGTGCTTCTCTTTCCCGCCCACGGCTCAGGTAGCGCCTGCGGCGGAGAAATTGAAGAGAGAGATTTCTCCAGCATTGGTTTTGAGAGGAAATATAATCCTGCGCTTCAGGTGAAAAACAGAGAGGCTTTTGTAAAAAAACACGCATACATGAGACCTTTTCCCCCTTATTTTAAGAAGGTGGAAGTGCTCAATGTAGAAGGTGCCGAGTTTCTTGGCGAGAAAATGGCGATTCTTCCCGTGACTGCGATGGAAGCGGCCCGCTTTAAAGGGACGATCATCGATATCCGCTCTCGCAGCGCATTTGCCGGAGGACATCTGCCCGGAAGTCTGTTTTTGCGATATGATATCATCGCCTCTCATCTGGGATATATGGTTGAGACCGATACACCGCTTCTACTCTTTGCAGGTGATCTGAGCCGAAAAAAGCTTTCTCTGGCATATATGACACTCCTTCGCATGGGCTATCGTGATGTCAGAGGGTTTGTCGGAAGCGACGCTCAGAGAACTCTGGAGACAAATGGCGTAGAGATTCGATCGCTCGAGCAGATCTCTCCTAAAGAGTATTTTGCTCATATAGATGACATCTTTCTTCTTGACGTCAGAAAGGACGATGAACTCTCCGATGACGATCCTGTCGGGGAAAGATTGTGCGTCACTTTAAGCACTCTTGCGACGAGTCTTGATGCCATCCCCAAGGGAAAGAAGATTATTGCTGTCTGCAAAAGCGGCGAGAGAGCTACCGTAGCGGCTTCCTATCTGAATAAGATGGGTTTTGACGCCGGCATCGTTCGCGGAGGCATGCTCGCCTTGAAAGCACAGAAGATGTAACGAGAAGAATCTTTGTCTCAATGATGCCTTTCGTGATATAATTTATAAGCCGTTTTATGTAATTGAATCATATAGGAGTAGTAGCGCTGAAATGCTTATTCAGAGAGCAGGTGGGTGGTGAGAACCTGTGCGGCATAAGTGTGAACTCGCCTTGAGAGAAGGGTTTGTCCCCCGTATCGGACCAAGAGTGGACTCTTGTCAACCAGGGTGGTACCGCGCGCAAGCGCCCCTGGATGGAGTCCTTTTTTGTTAGAAAGAGAGGTTGCAGTGAAACAATATGATTTTCGTGCCATTGAGAAGAAATGGCAGAGACGCTGGGAGGAAGAGGAGACGTTTCGAGTCGACAACTCCGCTTCGGGAGAAAAAAACTATCTGCTGATCGAGTTTCCATATCCTTCCGGAGAAGGGCTGCACATCGGCCATCCAAGACCCTACACAGGGATTGATATTATTGCCAGGAAGCGCCGGCTGGAAGGGAAGGTCGTCCTATTTCCTATCGGATTTGATTCTTTTGGGCTTCCGACGGAAAATTACGCGATTCAGCACAATATTCATCCCCGGAAAGTGACACAGAGAAATGTGGCGCGCTTTACCAAGCAACTGAAGATGCTGGGACTTAGTTTTGATTGGGATCGATGTGTACTCACAAGCGACCCGTCGTATTACAAATGGACACAGTGGATTTTTCTGCAACTTTTTAAACACGGACTTGCTTATAAGGCGAAGATGGACATCAATTTCTGTCCATCATGTAAAGTAGGACTTGCCAATGAAGAGGTCGTCGGGGGAGAGTGTGAGCGCTGCCATACTCCCGTGGTGAGGCGCGCAAAAGAGCAGTGGATGCTGGAAATAACAAAATATGCTCAGCGCCTGCTCGATGACCTGGATGAAGTCGACTTTGCCCCCCGCATCAAGGCGCAGCAACGCAATTGGATCGGGCGAAGCGAGGGAGCAACGATCCGTTTTCCGATCCTTGATACAGAAGAGACGCTCGACGTCTATACGACGAGACCCGATACGATCTACGGAGCGACCTATATGGTCATTGCGCCCGAGCATCCTCTGATTGAAACGTATGCTTCTCGCATCCGCAACATGGATGCTTTGATGGCGTATCGCACAGAGGCAAAGAATAAGAGCGACTTTGAGCGCACGGAGCTTGTCAAGGACAAGACGGGAGTGCGCATTGAAGGGATCAACGCATGGAATCCGATCAGTGAAAAAGAATTGCCGATTTTTATCAGCGACTACGTCATGATGGAGTACGGAAGCGGCGCGATCATGGCCGTTCCTGCTCATGATCAGCGCGACTATGAGTTCGCTAAAAATTTTGATCTACCAATTTATGAGGTGGTCAGCGGCGGAGACATCTCGACAGAAGCCTGGACAGGAGACGGCGCGATTGTGGGAAGCCCTCTGATTGACGGACTGAGTGTTCCCGAAGCCATTGAAAAAATGACGGGCATCTTGGAAGAACGGGGCCTGGGTGAGAAAAAAGTGCAGTACAAGCTGCGTGATTGGGTCTTCTCCCGCCAGAGATACTGGGGAGAACCGATTCCTATCGTCAACTGCCCGACATGTGGACATGTGCCGCTCGATGAGTCCGAGCTGCCGCTTTGCCTTCCGGAAGTGGACAGCTATGAGCCGACTGATGACGGATCGAGCCCGCTGGCTGCTATGGAGGACTGGGTGCATACGACATGCCCCTCCTGCGGCGCAGCGGCCGAGCGCGAGACGGATACCATGCCTCAGTGGGCAGGAAGCAGCTGGTATTTCCTGCGCTATCTGGATCCGCACAATGACGAGGAACTTGCTTCAAGAGAGGCCATTGAAACTTGGATGCCGGTCGACTGGTATAACGGAGGGATGGAGCATACGACACTTCACCTTCTCTATTCGCGCTTTTGGCACAAGTTCCTCTATGATATAGGCGTCGTCAATACTCCGGAACCGTATCAGAAGAGAAGTTCCCACGGATTCATTCTTGGAAAAGGCAATATCAAGATGAGCAAGAGCCGCGGGAATGTTATCAATCCCGACGAAGTCATTGAAGAGGTCGGAGCCGATGCGCTTCGCAGCTATGAGATGTTCATCGGAGACTTTGAAAAAGCCGTCAGCTGGTCAAATGAAGGCCTGGCCGGAACAAAGCGCTTTCTTGATCGCCTGTGGTTTGCGTTTGAGAGAGTGGACATGAATAAGCGCGGCTACAGCCCCGAACTGGAGGTGCAGATCCACCGGACGATCAAAAAGGTGGGGGAAGACTATGAAGCCCTCAAAGCCAATACCGCAATCGCCGCCATGATGGCGCTTCTCAATGAATACTATCTTCAGGATTCGATCGGTAGAGACGAGTATGAAGTGCTATTGAGACTTCTCAACCCCGTGGCGCCTCACATAACGGAAGAATTGAATGAACTCCTTGGCAATCCTCCTATTACAGAAGGAAAATGGCCTGCCTATGATCCGGATAAGACGGTGGAAGACGTCATCGAAGTTCCGGTGCAGGTCAATGGAAAAGTTCGCTTCCGCATGGATGTTCCAAGGGGGGCACAGGAGAGCCAAATCGATGCGCTTCTCGAGGAAGAAGATGCATATCATCGGCAACTTGAAGGGAAGCGGCTGATCAAGCGCATTTATATTCAGGATAAATTAATCAGCTTGGTGGTGAAATAGGAGAATAATGTTTTACGAAAAGACGAATCAATGGGAAGCTCTTACTCAGGCGCAGAGTAAGCGCCTGTGGCAATTGGCGGAAGACTATAAGAACTTTCTAAATGCCGCCAAGACGGAACGGCTTGCCAATGATCAAATCCTACAGATGGCAAAAAAAGCAGGCTATATTTCTCTCGAGGAAGCTGTCCGCAAGAGACGAGTGAGAAGAGGAGACAAAATCTATTTAGACCAGAAGGGGAAGGCGAGCGTCCTGATGGTTTTGGGAGAAGACCTTGAAGAGGGCATGGACATTGTAGGAAGCCATATCGATGTCCCCAGACTTGATCTCAAGCCGATGCCGCTGTATGAAGAAGGCAATATGGCCCTCTTGAAAACACATTATTACGGCGGTGTGAAGAAGTATCAATGGACAGCCATTCCCTTGGCCTTGCACGGTGTCATATTTACAAAAGATGGCGGTAGAGTCAATGTTTCTATCGGTGAAAAGCCGGAGGATCCGGTGTTTTATATCAATGACCTGCTCATCCACCTGTCGGCCGATCAGATGAAAAAGGCGCTCAGTGAAGGCATCAGCGCAGAACAGCTCAACGTCGTTTTTGGCCATATTCCCGAGAAAAAACAGAAGGATCAGCCCGTCAAAGCGGCCGTGTTGAAACTCTTAAAAGAGATGTATGGGATGGAAGAAGAGGACTTTCTAAGTGCGGAGCTCGAAATCGTTCCTGCAGGTCCTGCAAGAGATGTCGGAGTGGACAGAGCGATGATCTGTGGCCACGGCCACGATGATCGAGTCAGTGCATATGCATCTCTATGCGCGCTTTTGGAAATCAAAAAACCGAAGCGGACGGCCGTGTGTATTTTCGCTGACAAGGAAGAAGTAGGATCGGTGGGGAATACAGGCATGGAGTCCAAATATTTTGAAAATATGGTCGCAGAAATCCTGGCGCTCAACGCAAAAGGAGAGCTTGCCGTGCGCAGAAGCCTGGCTCGCTCGCGCGTCATCAGCGCTGATGTCACCGCTTGTTTTGATCCGTCATTTCCGGAGGTTACCGAAAAGTTCAACGTTGCCCACGCCGGATGCGGCATTGTCATGAGCAAATACACCGGCGTGAGGGGAAAGAGCGGAAGCAATGACGCAAATGCCGAGTTCATCAGCGAGCTGCGCAGGCTGTTTGCCAAGAACAAAGTCGTCTGGCAGAGTGGAGAGCTCGGAAAAGTCGATCAGGGAGGCGGGGGGACGATTGCGTATATCCTTGCCAACTCAGGCGCGGAAGTCGTCGATATGGGAGTGCCGGTTTTAAGCATGCACGCTCCGTTTGAGTTGATCAGCAAAGCGGATCTCTACAGTGCCTATATGGCGTATAAAGCATTTTTGCAATAGGAGGTATTTCGATGAAAATCATCTTTTCTGACAAGGCGCCGGCCGCGATAGGGCCGTACGCTCACGCCGTAGAAGCGGGAAATTTTCTGTATCTTTCCGGGCAGCTCCCGGTCAATCCCGATTCCGGAAAGATCGATGCAGAAGACATCGTCGGACAGGCTGAACAGGTTTTCGCCAATATCGAAGCCGTTTTAGCGGAGGCGGGTTACTCCAAAAACAATGTTGTCAAGTCGACTGTTTTCATGACGGACATGGCCAATTTTGCCGAAGTCAACAAAGTTTATGCGGAGTTTTATGATCCTCACAAACCGGCCAGAAGCGCCTTTGCGGTAAAGGAGCTTCCGATGAAGGCACTTGTGGAAATCGAGACAATCGCCTTTAAAGGATAATACACTCCGGAACAACTCTCGTGCGCCGCTGAAAATTCCTCCTCGTCAAGGTACACTGCCTGCAGGAGGAGACGATGAAAAAAGGAATATCGGCGGCAATCCTTTTGATTCTCTTTTTCTGGGGCTTTTGGCTGCACTTCTATCAGCTGGAGAGCTGGCCGGAAGAAGAGAGAACGATCTGCGTTCATATAGAAGGATGCGTCATTCATCCGGGAGTGTATACACTTTCTCAATCGGCCCGTCTTGCAGATCTTGTGGAAGAAGCAGGTGGGCTCAGTGAAGACGCCTGTGCGTCGAGCTTGAATCTCGCCAAACGTCTATTGGACGGAGAAAAAATCTATATTTATCCAAAAGCTGAAGAGGGGCAGGAAAGTGAGGGGGCATCCCCTCGCCTGCC
>JGI24709J26583_10000255_pt1 | contig 44204 bp, 47 predicted proteins | sample BioPla2DNA1_FD_26583 | JGI IMG/M metagenome (IMG submission 26583) | reverse complement strand
TTTTTTTTAGTTAACTTCTAGTAAATATCGCTTCTAATACGTCCATATTTATTTATACCTCCAAAATTTAATAAGACCTGACAAGTGTATCTATAACTGATTACTTCAAATGTCTTCTCTTTCTCAAAAACTCCCTAACCCTTTTAGTTTCTACAATATCACATGGAAAATCAAAATGTTTTGCTACCAATACTTCCAACTCGTGAAAATAATCATATATTAGAAAAAGCTTATCCCACATATCCTCATACTCACCATTTGGAAATAACCCTTGAACCCGCTTCATTTCATCTGGTGAGAGAAACCTCTTTAGATATTTATTATAATGACCAGTTGTCACTTTAAAATCATGTTCTATACCAATTTTCCAATTAAGCATCTTCATGAACATATCCATTGTTAGATTATCAAAAGCATATCGGGCATAATAGAATTCTTCTCTGCATAAGCCTTTTGATATGTATAAAGATATCCACCTGAATTCATTACAGGTATTATAAAATTCCATATGGGTAGGCGGTTTTATATAGAATGCTTTTTCGTCATTTACCGGAATTAATTCCTCATAATTATCTTTATTAAGGAGCACTATTCTTGGCTCAATATTATCTCTCTCACTTTCGATATTTCTTATATCAACAATTGTAAGATCAATCCTATTACCATCAGCAAATTGAATAAGGTATGCGAATGTGTCATGACTATCATAATCATAGGGATGCTTATACCAATCCTCCGGATACTGAACAATAAGTATATCTCCAAAATAATTGATCCAGCTTTTATCCTTTGTAAATTCTCTGACATCTGTAACAAAGTATACTATATCAAAATCGCTATACTCATCATGTACCGCGTTTTTATTCGATCTAGAGCCGTCCATGGCGACAGCACGAATCCTATTATCTTCTATAGCTTTGTTCATAATTAAATCCATCATTTCATTTTCTGTCCGCAAAGTAATACCCCCATAATTATTGTTAGAAGGAAATAGCACCCTAACACATTATGATAGGGCGCTATACGATTTTTTAATGATTACATATTAAGACAAATAGATCCCGTAATCTAAAATTACATCACCATTTTCATCTGGTTCGGTAAATCTAGGGCAGTTATATCTTTCAAAAAAGTAGGTTCTATTCTTATCATCAGTTCTGAAATTACCCATTTCATTTTCCTGAAATTTAGATATACAAGCCTCATGCATGGCATAGATACCTTCATTTTCTTTTCCTTTTATCCAGGATACTGCAATATCGCCTTCACTAATATCTATGTAGTCAAACCCTTCAGGAACACTCGTGTTTACCGGAAAGAACATACCAATCCAATACTCGAATGTATTTTCATAGTCGGCCCCATTACAACGCATAAAACCAAGATATCCATTTTCAACATCTTTTAGTTCACCTATTTCTTCAAGTATTCCAAACCATCCATTCGCAAACCATTCTCCCCATTTATGACCAAAGCCACCAATTCTATCGATGTTTGTGTAGCACTTTCCTATGAAACGAAGTGAGGGTAAGTGCTCCTTGTAAACCTTAATAATCTCTGCTGCCATGTTTCTCCTCCTCAATCATATGTTGTACTGCGAAGATATATCATATATAATCTGAATCTTTCAATTCATACTCATTGCATCCCATGGACAATTTGTTGGACTTATATGGGTATGGAATTAATTGTATTATAAAACATGTGTTCGAGAGTGTCAAGTGTTATTCATTTATCCTTAACCATGAACTAATTGATGATATTGCTGACAAGAAAGAGTTTCGCTTGCGAAACTTTCTAAGCTTGCTATGCAAGCTTTTGCCGAAACGCGTCCAGCTTTTGCTGGCAATATACAAAGCGCGTGAGTGCGCATCCCAAGCGGAGCGTATTTTTTATATAATAGGACAAACTTTCCTATTATATAAAAAGCACCCTATCACATTTCATGATAGGATGCCTTAAACAAATTCTCAGTGTCGATTGTCTTTATATAATTCTTTTATAGCAGATCTTATTTCATTGAAAGTAATAAGCTAATATCTGAATTATTGTTTTTTACAAACAATGGTATGGTATCCAGAGGAGCATCACAATCCACCCATTGACCACCATTATATACTTGTTCAGTATTTGCATCTCTCCACTCTGCGCCTTCGGGTAAGTAAACCTTTCTTGACCTCATAGCTTCATATAAGATGGGTGCTACTAGTATATCAGGCCCAAACATATATTGATCGGTTATTTCCCATGAGTTTTTATCATCCGGAAAATCATAAAATAAAGGTCTTATTACAGGTGTACCTTTCTTGTGTGCTTCTTCCATAACTTTAGTGATGTAAGGCTTTAGACTTTCACGGATAAACATATACTTCTTAAAAATCTCATATGCTTCCTCGCCATAGCTCCAAACCTCATTAGCAGCACCACTACCACATAAACCACCGCCACTTGTTCCAAGGGGCTCTGAATGTGGTTCACGGTCACCATGTAACCTGAATACAGGGCAGAAGGTTCCATATTGAAACCACCTTATTATACATTCTCTAAAAGCAGGATCATCAGGATTACCACCATGAAATCCTCCAATATCAGTTGTCCACCATGTTATCCCTGCAAGGCCCATATTTAATCCTGCTGCCAGCTGATTTCTAAGAGAGCTAAAGCTAGAATCAATATCTCCTGACCATACAAGTGCACCATATCTCTGACTGCCTGCCCATGCACATCTTAATAGATTAATGATATTTTCCTGTCCTTCTTCCTTCATACCATCAAAGAAAGTTTTTGCATACATTACCGGGTATATATTTCCTATCTGTACATTTGGCCCCAGGTGATAACGATAGTTATCAAAATCATAGACACTATACTCTGGCTCTGCTTCATCTAACCAGAATATTTTTATTCCCTTATCATAATAATTCTTCTTTACTGTATTCCATACGAAATCACGGGCATTTGGATTGGTTGCATCGAAGAACACCGTATCACCCAAAAACTCCATGGTTGTTCTGACACCTCTGTCTGTTCTTACTAGGTATCCCTTTTCAAGCATTTTCTTATAGTTTTCACCGGTCTTATCTACCGTTGGCCATATGGATACCATTAGCTCTATACCCATTTCCTTAAGTTCCTTCACCATGGCATCTGGATCTGGCCAATAATCTAAATCAAATTTCCAATCTCCTTGTTTTGGCCAATGGAAGAAGTCAACCACGATAACCGATATAGGAAGTCCTCTTTTCTTATACTCACGAGCTACCTCTAATAACTCTTCCTGGGTCTGATATCTTAATTTACATTGCCAAAAGCCCATTGCATATTCTGGCATCATAGGAACTGTTCCAGTAACCCTTGCATAGGCTTCTTCTATTTCAGCTGGAGTATCTCCTGCTGTAATCCAGTAATCCAACTCCTTAGTTGAATAGGCTATCCATTCTGTAATATTACTTGAAAAGCTTACTTTTCCTATGGCAGGGTTGTGCCAAAGCATTCCATATCCTAAGCTAGATAATAGAAATGGAACCGTAGCTTGTGAATTTCTCTGAGCAAGCTCTAGGGTACAGTTTTTCAGATTCAGGTTTGACTGCTGATACTGTCCCATTCCATAGAGCTTCTCATCAGGGTTTGATTCAAAACGCATGGTCAATTGATAATCTCCCCCAAGTATAGGCTTAAATTCACGGGCATCTATATTTAATGCACTATTAAACTTCTTAATATTATTTCTATTTCTAACATACTCTTCTAATAGAATTTCTCCCCTTTGATTAAAAAAGGTAATCTTACCACCTTCATCAACCTCTGCACGGATTTTTCCATTTTCTATGACCGCTTCTTCACCCTGGATTGTTATTTTAGCTGGGCAACACTCCTGTGGCAGGAGAGCCCAATCTGCATTCTCTAAAAGTTTCGCCTGCTTTGTAACGCGAACACGAAAGCTATTAGCTCCCCAAGGCTCAATATATAATTTCTCACAGTCGTATTGACGTATCAATGTATTACCTCTTACAGTGAAAAAACTATCTTCTAGATTATTCTTATTCTCCATACTTACCTCCTTGCCATGTTTTTTACGACAGCACTTGAGTCAAAACTGTGAATACTATTTTGGCTCAAGATTAACTCCTAGTTGGACTTGCTGTTCTTTCATTCCATATGGAACTATCACCATGTTCACCTACAGCAACTACTGCAAAATGATATTTCCTACCATTGATTAGCCCCGTAACTTCATATGGACTATCTTTAACTCCATCTATAGTTTCTGTATAATTTCCGGACTGTGTACCATATTTGATTTTATAGGATTTTGCTCCCTTAGATTTATGAAACCATAGTTTAACCTTTCCATCCATGGCCTGTTCAGCATATAATAGGGGTGAGCAGGGGACTCCTTCAGTTGTAAATGAGCAGATGCCGTTTGAAGCTTCCTTAGAATGCTTCAAATCCTTTGTATAAGATGTTACCCTCCAATAATAGCTTGTATCAGGCTCTAGAATATTTGGCTCTACTGTATACCTGTTATGAATCATCCTATCTCTTACAATTACAGGATCTGACATATCTGCATTTGCTGAGATCTCAAGCTTATAGAAGAATCCATTCTTTGAAACTTCCCAAGATAGAACTGCCCTAGCAGAAACCTCCTTAGTGCCATCCGCAGGAGCNAGAAGATTAAATTCAATTGGTCCATCTCCTTCTGCCTTGGTGGTGAAATAACGAAGTGGCCCATTCATTTCTCTCTCACCATATTCATTAACCCCATATACAGTCCAGTAATAGGTCGTATCATATTCTAAAGGTTTCCTTGGTTGATAGTAGGCTTGGGAGGCCGGACCAAACATNCCTGTATCTCTTACCGTAGTGATATTAGCTTCATTGATTATTGGNTCTGACATATCTTCGTTTTTAGAAACCACCAACCTATATGAACTTGCATTATATGCTACTGACCACTTAAACTCTGGTGTNACAGCTTCATTAGGTGCATTTAATGTTGGCAAATATGGACCAAACTGACCTGGCACATTTATATTAGCTTTTACAATAAATGAATATAATGTTTTATTTGTTGCTGGTGTACTTCCAAACTCATTTTCTGCTATGATTTGCCAATAATACTTCTGTTCCATTGATAACTCAGATGTCACTGTATAGCTTGTATCTACTATGCCTGTCTTATGGATTACAGGATTCGACATATCCTTATTCAATGATACCTTTATTGTATAGCTACTAGCATCCTCTGCCTTAGACCATATAAATGTAGGCATTGCAGTGGCTACTTCCCCATCATCTGGAGAAATTGGAAAGAAGAAACTTGGCGGCGATTTTATCTTTTTTATAACTGCCATCCATGTTTCATTTGCCCCAACATGGTCAATTGTGATGTCTAAATCCTTAGTAGATTTAATTGGAATACTATATTGAAATGCAAGACCATAGTTCTCTGATGAAACTATCTTATACATATCAATCTTAATATCCTCACCTACATAAGGCTGATTACTTAATTTCATATGAACTAAGCCCTCACTATCATTCTTAGCAAATATAATCTTAGTTTCATTGTCATCAACACAGGCTGCAGCTGTGAAGTCTTCGGCTGAATCTGTGGTTAAATCTACATAATAACCAGATAGTAATCCAAACATATAATACACCCACCAAAGTGGTCTTCTTGCTGCCGGATTTTGCTCCAATACATTGGTAGTTATTAAATCGCTCATTCCATTGGCATTATGTGGCTCAAGGCAACCTTTTATATTTTGGGTTACACCAGTTCTGATGACGTTAGCCATACTTCTAGTCCAATCAGTTGGGTCCTTTGAACCAGCATTATTTTCTTCCCAAATAATATATTTGCCATTAGCTTCAGGATACTTTTCTTGATATCCTGCAATAACATTCTTCCATTCTTTCAATTGGCTATAGGTGACATATCTATCATTTACCCAATATTCGTGCCAGCATGGTCCTTCCACTGTAATATTGTTTTCACTTGCATATGGAATATAATAGTCTGGAATTCCTGCAAAGCCTACGGCACCAGGACCCACAGTTGGTATAAAATCGGGATATACCTCTCTTACTGCTTCCCAATTTCCCTTAAAGGTTTTCTCTGTTCCAGTCCAATACTCATTGGTTAAGTTGGCAAAATCAGGCTTCGCCCCATTATCCTTAAAATACTGAAGTACATCCTTGATATATTGTTTGAATCGTGCCTGCTGTTCATCATTCTTGGTCTGCTTATTCTCAAAAGTCTCTATGGGTGAGCCACTTGAGCTTGCCCAGGAAGGATTCATTCCCAACAACATATACCACTTATACCCAACCGACCTTACCCTCTTATATGCCTCCAAGTACCGCTGAAGAATACTTCCTTCATATACATAGTAAGACCCATCTAAATCTCCTATGGCTTGAAAGGTCTGCACTGGTATGGTCTCCCTGTTAAGGAGGGGGCCTAGTAAGGTCATTCTACTATCAGGAACATCATAGTTTGGGGTAAGAATATAACCAAAGGTGCTAGGGTTTACTGGGCCCTTTCTCATATCACAATCAACAGTTATTGTGGGGTTTTCTAGCACCGTTATGGTTGTTTCTGTAGTGAAATCTTGGGTCTTCGCTGAGATGATTGCGGTTCCAGCATTAACACCTGTAATTTCACCTGTCAACTTATCTACTATTGCAACTGATTGGTTAGATGAGCTATAGGTGATTACAGAACTTATAGGTGATTGCATTCCATTGGTATCTATTTGATAAACTGAAGTTTTTACAGTGTATTTTTCACTTACACTATAATTACTTCTTTGAAATACAATTCCATCTACTGATGGATTCTCATGAAAAGTCCACACTGATAACTTATCGAGGTTTATACAATCAGAATTATCATTCTCTGTAATAGCCATATAAGCTATGGTGTTTTTACCAGCTTTTAATTCTACTTTCTGTATATTCTCTAACCATACATCCCAATTAGGACTAATACTCTTAAATGGAATATGAATATTCTCCATTCCATTGATTGATAAACCCACGGTTCTATCTGAGCTCCAATTACCTGCTGCCCCTGCTGCATATCTTAAGGATATAAAATATACACCATCAGTAGGAACCTCTACTGTAAATGTGGTACAGGCAGTGGAGCTATCGTAATAGCCACTAACATACCCTTTTCCCGTATAACCTCTATTGGCTATCTCTGTCTTTGCCCCGCCAGATAATTGAGCATCTGAAGCATAGTATACTTCTGCCTTAGGATGGGGAACAGTGGGCATATTATCTTGCAACATAATCTACTCCTCCTTTGTTGTTTATAAGAACATAATAAATATAAATGTACAACAAGCTATGCTGTTAATGTTTGACTTATATATTGCCTAATAATATAATTATACTGCTAAGTCAGACATATATCTTATATAATTGTGCTAAATAAATGCACTATTATATCATTTCTAAATATATAACTTTACCTGCAGCAAGATGTGTAACTTGTATAAACCATAAGAAAGGTCTATTATAATGAACATTTATGAATTGTATGAATTAAAAGAGAACGTTCACCATGGAACTAAAGATTTTCCTATTGAAGTTTATTATGCCACTGGTCTAATGGCTTCCTATCATTGGCATGAGGAATGTGAATTTATCTATATAGAATCTGGTAGTGCAACTATAAGGATTGGCGTAGAAAGTTTTGAGCTAAAGGAAGGTGAATGTGCTTATGTTAAAGCTGATACCCTTCATTCTATTTCTACAGAAAATCATAATAACTTTTGCTTTTATGCTGTTGTATTTCATCCATCATTAATCTTCACAGATTTTGATATCTGTAGTAAATATTTGTCCTCTAAATATATTATCAATAGTCATTTTTCATCAAATCCTATTGAAGATAAGGTGATTGAAGCAATTAAGCTCCTTTGTAATACCTACAAAAGCAAATCTTTTGCTTATGAGCTGAAGATAAAATCCTATTTATATTCTATCTTCTCCTATATTTTTGAACATAACTTATTCCAGAAGGGAGCTTCCTCAGAAAATACTAAAGCTATTGATAAGCTTGAGAAAGTAATAAAATATATTCATAGCAATTGCCATTCTTATATTACTGTAGAAGATCTAGCCAATGTATCCGGTTATAGCATTTCCCATTTTAGCCGATTTTTCAAGGCTTTGACTGGAAAATCACCTATAGAATACATAAACAGGCAGAGGGTCTACTCTGCCTGTGAAAGATTAAAACATACTGACCTAAGTGTACTAGATGTCGGTCTAGAATGTGGCTTTGAAAATGTGGGTTATTTCATAAAAACCTTTAAAAAGTATACGGGTTTTACCCCTTATCAATATAAGCAAAAATATAGTATGCTCTCATAGAAATTACTTATACCATTCTGTTGGAACTGGCTTATTGTCATCGAATAGATCTGGTTTCCTCTTCAGTAATGATGATGTGAAATCTGCCATTCCTACCGCATCACATAAAACACTTTCAGCATCACCAATAAATCCTTTATTGGCTATACCCATATGCAGAAATGGTTCTAACATTTTATCGTAATTATGTGATATATTTCCCTTACCCGCCGGAAAATTGTGTCTATAAGAAGGACGATCGATAATTCTTCCGTCAGGTGTTGCTATTTTTAATTGTTTATAAGTATCGGTTAATCTATTGGGAATATTGCACCACTCTTCAACTCCATGCAAAAATGTATTACTTTTCAGGCTACAGCCAAGGAATAATATTTTCGCCCCTCTATCATAGAGTTTACCCCAGCACCCTTCTCTAGCACATGGTGTTTCACAGTTTTCCTCTCCCTCAACATATTCATAAGCATCGGCTCCATAAGCAGCAACCGAATGAGTAGGGTGCAAGGACCGTATCACATTTGGTCTTTTTAAAAATAGATTACTTAATATACCGACACAGGAAGGTTCTGTCGCGGGGTAAAATATATTGTAATTATCATTTATTTGGTCCCAAGTATGGGTCGGAAATATTAGTAACCCATCCTTCATATATTCCATGAATGCGTCAATAACGGTATCTCCACCATTTTCAACCTTACCAATGGCTTTCATAGATGAATGAATCAACAATGTATCTGTCGGCTTTATCCCAATATTTTTAATGGCTTTTAAAAGGTCTTCTTTACTGTACATATTATCCTCCGGTTATTATAAGCAGTTTGCTTTTGTAATTAGTATAGTTCACTATATCATTATAGCACAAAATCCCTATGTACATGTTTTATTTATTTTACAATTGTCACCCTAAAACAACATTCCTTATCACCGTTAAGAACTGATGATATCCTTTCTACTTCATACTCAAGCTCATTATTAAATGTTCTCAAAATATGTAATATACTTTGCCTTGAGCATTCACATATTACATCTGTCTGAACATATCCCTTGTTATATAATTCACAATAGCAGTCAGGAAATGTTATCTCATAAATTTTACCGGGAGAAATCACCTTACCTCCAACATACTTCATTTTATTAATATATTTATTAATAAACAAATCAAAATTACCACAGGTTTGATCATATGTGTCCTTATACAGTTTTACAATTCCTGTTTCTGCGCAATGTCTCCCGCATATACTAAAGAATTTCTCTTTCTCCTTTTGATCAATTTGATCCATTCCCTTCTCAAACCAACTGAACCACTCTTTAATAAAACTAGGCATTATTATCTCCTCCGTTTATACTACATATTATCTCTCAAATTCATTAGGTCTTTTTATATCCTAAGCATATAGATATCAAATTATCTTTTACAATATAATAACATAATTTGATCAACTATAGTAGTTAAAAATTTAACAATATTAAAAGTCGCCCATCAATCAGGCGACTTTCTTTTGTATATAATATTAAAATGTCCTTCTAGCGTTCTTCTGTGAAAGTGAGGGATAGCTTAAGCCTTTTCCCATTTCTGACTACAATTGCCTCCACTGTATCTCCAGCTCTATATTTATCTTTAACATTATCAATTTCCTTCATCGTATGAACCTTAACACCATCTAATGATATAAGAGTGTCTCCTTCACGGATACCAGCTTTTTCAGCTCCGCTACCTGGTATCACTTCCATGATATAGACACCTACAGGGATGTCATAAAGATATGATATTGTTTCCGTTATTTCTCTTCCGCTGATACCAATAAAAGGCCTTCCCTTTACATATCCAAACATGATCAATTGATCTATTATTGGTTTGGCCTCATTAGCCGGTATGGCAAAACCAAGACCTTCTACACCAGATAGTGATATCTTGGCTGTATTAATACCTATTACCTCTCCTTTGGAATTAAGTAGCGCACCACCACTGTTACCGGGATTAATAGCTGCATCTGTCTGAATTAAATTCATGGTTCTATCGTCAATACTAATAGTCCTATTAAGAGCACTAATTACACCTACCGTAACAGAACCTTGAAATTCCAGCCCTAAAGGATTTCCAATGGCAACAGCCAGTTCTCCAACCTCAAGTGAATCTGAATCTCCCATTTCTACTTCAGGTAAATCTTTCATATCAATTTTTATTACTGCCAGATCACTTCTTTGATCCCCTCCAATAAACTTCGCCATTGCTTGTTTACCATCAGAGAGAAACACTTCCAGGGTTGTATTTTTGCTCATGGAACCCTTTGGATCTGCATACTGAACAACATGGTAATTAGTCATTATGTATCCACTGCTGTCGATTATTATACCAGATCCTTCATATTTTGATTGGGACATGGCATCACCATAATACCAAGATCTAGGACTTTGAGTTACCATTCTTATTCCCACTATGGAAGGTCCGACCTTCTTGGCAATTTTCGTAACAGCTGAGCTACTGCCATCAGCCGTCATCAATACGTTTTCAATAGTTAGTTGATTATTACCAGGTATTTTGATTTCTCCTGATTGATTAGCTAGCATTAACTCAAGTTCATCAATTTCCTCAGAAAGCTTAAGATATACGCTTCCCCCGGCAATAAATCCTGTTACTAGACAACACAATAACAATATAAGGGCTGCTTTAAAAAAACCAATTGACTTCCTTTTCTTTCTTACACATCTGCTATAAGCCGCATCATAATTTGTAAAATGATAATCATGGTTATTCTTAAAAATTCTCATAAAATCACCTCCAAAAGTATATAGCGGCAGTTAATATAACGCCATTTCTTGTTATAAAATAATATCAAAATTTTGGTGTGATTGTCAACACATGATAGCCTACAGTAGTTCGCCACCAGCGTACATCTATGGCAAATTCCTTAAACTATATTTGAACAAAGCTATCTGTTTCACATATCTTGGTAACAGTTCCATTGTTAAAATAATATGCTTCCCCCTATGCTACTAGCTAAAAATAAAATCATAGTTGCTCTCCTAACATCAATATTATTCTATAATCTCAATATAGAGATTTTGCAGTTTCCTACATCGTCAAATTCTTCAATTTCGTAATCTAGTATTCCATCTTTATAAATGGTTTCATATATCTTTGCAATATCCTCAATCTTTCCTGAATAAACCTTCCATCCATGATCCGGTAATTCGATTACTACTTTTTTTGAATTTGGGTAGGATTTACGAATAATATCAAGTGAATAATCAAATTTTTTCTCAAAATCTCCTATTACATAATCAAAGCTATTATTAGCCCAATTTAATCCTAACCCTTTAAGTTCTTCTTTAGGGTATATAAATGACATAAAATTCCAGAACTCCCCAATTGCACTAAATTGTTGATTATCAGTGCAATCAAATCGCACCTGTATACCAATAATCTGCATTTAATACCTCACCCACCCCTTATACAGTTTTTCTAAGATATAAGAAAACCAGACGCTTGTGTATTATTGAAACTGCTTGATATCCAATATATCTCCACTATTTATATCTATTTTTGATAATTTAATTACATAGTCTGCTACTACATCTGGCTGTAAAAGTTTACCTTCGGTCTTGAATGAGATAAACCGTTCTACATCTTCAAAACACTCCTTTTTGCTCTTTCTTATCTCAGCTTGCATATCTGTATCAATGATACCAGGAGCAAATGATATTATTTTAACTGGATTTTTCTTGCTAAGCTGTTCGACAGCAACACATTGTGTGAAAAAGTCTATTCCTGATTTTGAAGTACAGTAATTACTCCAACCATAGTATGGTTTCTTACCTGCTCCAGATGAGATGTTTATTATTCGTCTCTCTGAATTGATATCAACAGTGTTCGATATAAAAGATGATGTTAGAATCATTGGGGCAGTTAAATTAATTCTGATATTTCTATCTATTTCTTCACTACTACATAATTCAATCGGCTTTATTGGAGAAAGTATTCCTGCATTATTTATCAGTGTTATGGAGTTTATACTATTCTTATTAATACTCAAGAAGATTCGTTCCATTATATCTTTAATTTTATGTACATCTAATAAATCAAAGGTTATATACTCAATTCCAACTTTCTTTCTACTAGCAAGTTTAATCAGTTCTTCATTTCGCGTTCTTGAGATGCAAAATATATAGTTGTCTGGGTTAAGAAGACCCTTTACAATTGCATTACCTAGACCTCGTGATGTACCAGTTATAATATAATAGTTCATTTTTACTCCCTCCATTTTTCGTATCTACTACTATCAAAAGTAATATCAATATCAGTAATTTTTTTTACGCAGCAGTAATAAAACGCTTTAAGTCAGGAAAAGTTCTCTGAACATATGGAACAAAATCATCTCCTGTCTGTTTTACTATTACTCCATACATATCAAGTACAATTGCTTTCATGTATAATATACCCTCTTTTACATTATAATTTGATAATAAATCCAGTTTTTATATCTTGTCTAAAACCTACACTTCTATAAAAATTAAATGTTTCTTCTTTCTTTGAACCTGTAAGGAGCATTACTTTATAACAGTTATTTGCTTTAGCTATATCAATTGCTTTATTTAGTACCTTCTTGCCTAATCCCCTATTTCTATAATCTGAATGTGTAACTACATTTTCAATTAATCCATACGGTCTAGTATTCCTTGTAAGATTTTTTGTTATTGATATATTACAGGTCGAAACTAGTAAGCCATCTTTCTCTGCTACTATATAATGTAAACTAGAATCATTATATATATCATCCCATAACTTATGTAACTCATCATTATCCTCTAATTCAGGATCACCATTATTAAAATGCTTATAAAGATTTAGTAAATCCCACAATTCATCATACTTAATCAGCCTTACAATACATTCATCATTCATTGACTCCAACCTTTCTAAACATTACATTGATTTAAAACCGACAACACCTAGGGTAAATAAACTGTTCTTGCCGTTCTAGCATTCAAATATTAACTGAAGCGAATCACAAAATGGTACATTGCTATCTTTTGATTTGTTATTATCAGGTGCAGCTAAAAGAGGAGTCTGAATAAGGTTCTAAGCACATGATTATATGTTAAGATAACTGCTTGCTCAGAAAGGCTGGGTAAGCAGTTTTATTCTATTGCTACTATACTATAACAAGGCAGCATAAAATTTAGCTAACTCATGCGGGTCTTTACTATCCACTGTAAATGAGTACATATTAATTTTTAATTCATTATCCATAATGCTAATTCCTCCTATTTTGCTTAAAAGCATAAACTCCATTAATTGATTTATTTGCTTCTTCATTTGCATGCCTATGTAATATCAACCAATTTAATATATCCTCTACGTCTACACGCAGAAATTAAGAAGCTATTTATTATGTGGAACACTAATGGGTATGATATTATTATAAAATTTGACAAATTATATATAACAACTATCACTCCAAAAATTATCATACACACAGCATTAAAAATAGATAAATAAAACTGCAGCTTAAAGAATTCTTTCTCATTAACTACTACAAACCTATCACTTCGATTAAAAATGTTGACTTTGTTCTTACATATAATAGCATAGATCAAGAATAATAACCCTGCTAATACCAATACTAAACCAAGTTTATTCATATCTTTTTCTCCTTATACATATTGCAAACCTTGCTTGGCCTACTAACGTTCCGCGTATTTTTTTCTATATTTATACAAGTATCATAATTCATCGTCCAGATTATGTCAAAGATTATTGTGATTTATATTAATAATCTTATTGACAAAAGAAGTAATCCATTATAATATAGGCATAGTTTATTGAAAGAAGGGAATGTTTTATGTTAATTGTGTATGTTATGGAGAGTACAATAATATAGTACTTTGAAACAAGTGTCACAGAAGCTATATCTATTAGCTTATTTGCTTTACTACAAGAGCGAACATCTTATTGTTCGTTTTATTGTAATGCTGAAGTGACATAGTCCGTAACAAGCATTAATATAGGTATTTCTCATATTCTATTAATATGTATCAGCCTATGGACAGTCGTATGCGGAATTGTTTCATTGGCTGTTTTTTTGTACTCTTCTTACTATTTTATAGAAATGATATTCGATAATTTATATTTAGGAGAAGAGAAGGATTATGACAAATGTATACAAGACCTTAGAATTTAATGTTATTATAGATCAATTGAAAAATTACTGCTTTACTGAGCAGGCCAAAGATAATTTTACTAAGCTTACTCCATATTTATCAGAGATAGAGGTAAATGCCGCTTTAAGGGAGACCTCAGAGGCCAGAAAAATCCTAGATCATATAGGCAATCCCCCCTTGGTATCCATGAAGGATGTGAATAAATATCTTATTACAGCCAAGCAAGGTGGTATGCTCCTGCCTGAACAGCTAGATTATATGGCTACTGTCCTAACTGCTATAAGAAGAATGAAGGATTTTCTTAACAGAAGCAAGATTCTTGAGATTGGGCTTCCTTACTATGAAGAAAACTTAAACTCACTTGATGAGCTTAGGGATGAAATCCAAAGAAGCATTCGTAATAATCAGGTTGATGATTACGCTACAAATGAACTAAGAGATATTCGGCGCAATATATCTAATCTTGAAGAGAAAATCAAAAGCAAAGCCGAGGGAATGCTTAAGAATAATAGGGAATGCTATTCAGATAGCTTTATAACTAATAGAAATGGCCATATCTGTCTTCCTGTTAAAAAGGAATATAAGCTAAAGATATCCGGAAGCGTTATTGATAAATCCTCAACCGGTGTTACCCTATTTATTGAACCTAAAGCTATTTCAATTATGAACTCCGAGCTTATAATGTTAAAGTTGGATGAAGAAAATGAAGTCCGCAAAATACTATATACTCTTACAGGTCTTATTGCTGATTATCATGGAATATTTGCTGAAAATATGAGGGTTATTGAAAAGCTAGATTTTATATTTGCTAAGGGTAAGCTGAGTGTTGATTTATGTGCAGTAGCTCCGTCAATCAATACCGGTAGATATATTAATATAGTAAACGGACGCCATCCTCTTATGGATAAAGAGACCTGTATTCCACTAAATATTAATATAGGTAATAATAGCGATATACGTGGTGTTATTATTACCGGCCCTAATACAGGAGGTAAGACTGTTGCTATTAAGACCGTGGGACTCCTTAGTCTAATGGCTCAATCTGGTCTTCATGTCCCATGTGATGAGGCTGATATATGTATGAACAGCCAGGTCCTGTGTGATATAGGAGACGGTCAGAATATAACTGAGAACCTTTCAACATTCTCCTCCCATATTACTAATATTTTGGATATCCTAAAGAGAGTGAATAGAGAAAGCCTGGTGATACTGGATGAACTGGGCTCAGGAACCGATCCGACAGAAGGAATGGGCATAGCAATTGCCCTACTTGATGAACTTAAGAATAGCGGATGCCTCTTTCTAGCCACAACTCATTATCCAGAGGTTAAGCAATATGCTGAGCAGGAAGGCGGTATTATAAATGCAAGGATGGCTTTTGACCGTGAGACACTTAAACCTCTCTATCAGTTAGAGCTTGGTAAAGCTGGCGAAAGCTGTGCCCTTTATATCGCAAAGCGTTTAGGTATGCCATATGGGATAATCAAAAGAGCATGTAAGGAGGCCTATGGTGAAAAGGCCATGACCGAACTGGAGTTAATATATGATGGTGAGAGCATTTCAGAAAAGACATCTCCAAAGAAAGAATACTCTGGTCCAAGAATAAAAACAGCAAAACCTAATAGCTCCTTAAAAGCCTCAAAAAGAGCTGAGAGTTTTCAATTAGGAGATAGTGTGCTGGTCTACCCTGAGAGAAAAATAGGGATAGTATGTAGGACATCTAATGATAAGGGATATATCCTTGTCCAGATGAAAAAGAAGAAAATCCTTATCAATCATAAAAGACTCAAACTACATGTCCCGGCTTCAGAGCTTTATCCTGAAGATTATGATTTTTCAATTATATTTGATACAGTTGCCAATAGAAAGGCTAGACATAAGATGGATAAGGGCCATCAGCCGGATCTCGAGATTAAAATTGATGAACCTTGATATCATAAGATCAGTGAATATAGTCAAAGAGTATGTATATGTATTCTTGACTATATTCACTTAATCATATGGTTCCCCATTACATTTTAGGATACGGATTCCCCCTTCTCTTAAAAGAAACTTTTCCCTTCCCCATATTTCAAAGCTACGTTCATTACAAGATACTGAATCCAGTAGATTATCCCTCTTGTCCTTCAGATAATCATTTAACTGTAAGACAAACAACCTATCCTTACGATAGGCCTCCATGTTCCTTAGATAATAATCATTGTCTAGCATGGGTAGCAACTGATAGGACAACTCTTCCTCTAGCTTACTATTATCCTTTCCTATACGATGGATTCGATATGCCTGATAGAGGGCTGGTTTCTTCCCATTAAGCTTAGAATTTTTAATCGGTGCAATCTGACCTTTTTCAATAAGCTCATACACTTTTTTGGTCAAATCCAAATAACTTGTAATTTTATAGAAAACTTGTAGTTCCTCCAAGGTTATCTTGTTTTTATCAAAATCAGTAATAACTCTCATATACCTTCCCTCATAGTCTTGGTTTCTTACTTTTATAGTAACATCTTTTTATATAAAAAAATAGTTTATCCCCTATTAAGAATTCGATATAACCTGCTCAACAATACTATATTTCTCATCCAGATTTAAATTCTCTTCTATCTTTATTACCTTACATGGTATATTGTCCAACCATGTGTAATGAAGTTCCTTACTTCTCATGTCCATACCAGCTATATCATATTGAGATGCCCATTCCATAAATTCTAGATGTGAGCTATATAGCTTCCCTCCGGCTTTTATCTCATCTCCATATCTTTGATATTCTCGCGCTGCCAGTCTCTTCATACGAATATCCTGAGGAATCCATAGATAAACCACCAAGTCAAATAAGGGGATAAAGACATCACCCCATCCGCATAAGGAGCCTGATAATACCCATTTCTCATATGATTGCATGGCATCAGACAATAGCTTTATCCGCTCCTCAGTTCTTCTCTTCTGTGTAAAAGGAGGTTCAGTCTTTACCCAGAAATAATCATCGGTGTCAAAATGCTTGTACTGTAGTTTTGTACTGATTTCATGAGCCAAGGTAGAAGTACCCGAACCTGAAGCTCCTAGTATATGTATTCTTTTAACCATATTTACCTCACTAATATTCAGAATTGTATCATAATTACTTTATATCATAATAATCCAACAGGTAATTCATGTCAATTTTTATTACAGCCTGGGCATTCTTTAAATTGTAATAAAAGGATACTTGAGCTATAATAATCCTGGAATTATATAGGATAGCTTATTTTAATTTATATTTTTATATAAGGAGAACTATATGCACGAAGTAGAAGTAAAAGGAATATTATCTGCAAGAAATGGAATGAATATCTACCGTGGTTGTACCCACGGCTGTATTTATTGTGATTCTAGAAGCAAATGCTATCAGATTAATCATGATTTTGAAGATATCGAGGTTAAAATTAATGCTCCTATCCTTTTAGAAAATGCACTACGAAGCAAGAGAAAGAAATGTATGATAGGCACCGGTGCTATGAGTGACCCATATATTCATCTGGAAGAAAGGCTAGGGAATACCAGGAAGTGTCTGGAGCTTATCGAATCTTATGGATTCGGATTATCAATTCAGACCAAATCAGCCAGAATCCTTAGAGACATAGACCTACTTAAGAAAATAAATGAAAAAACTAAATGTGTGGTTCAGATAACGCTGACAACCTACGAGGAGGATTTATGCAAAATCCTAGAACCCAATGTAAGCACTACAAAGGAACGATTTGAAGTCCTAAATATAATGCGAGACAATGGCATCCCTACTGTGGTTTGGTTAGATCCTATCCTTCCCTTTATCAATGATACAGAAGAAAACATCAGGGGAATTCTTGATTACTGTATAGAAGCAAAGGTTCATGGTATTATCTGCTTTGGAATGGGATTAACTCTTAGAGAGGGAAATAGAGAATATTTTTACAAGAAGCTTGATGAACATTTCCCAGGATTGAAAGCTAAATACATAAAAACGTACGGTAACTCCTATGAGATAGGAAGCCCTAATAACAGTAAACTTATGGCCATTGTAAAGAGTGAATGTAACAAAAATAATATTATTTGTGATAATGAGAAATGCTTTAATTACCTTCTTGAATTCGAAGAGAAGGACAAATACGATCAATTAACATTATTCTAAAACAGTGCCAGTACCATTACGGAATTATTTAAATTTCCTGATGTACCTGGCACTTAATTTTTTTGTAACCTTTTAGGGTCCTAAGGGATGTATATTATGAAGGCGAGAGGAGGAGGACAGTTGAAAGAGCATTTATTATCTAATGATGAGGAGTTTTTACGAATATACAACAATAATAAAAACACAGTTTTTGGAATAGCCTTTAATTACACCAAAAGTAATTCTGATGCAAATGATATACTTCAAGATGTGTTCGTAAAATTCTTTATAAGTAAAAAAGTATTTAATGGGGATGAGCATATCAAGGCATGGCTTATACGAGTGACAATAAATGCATGCAAGAAGCATCTACTCTCCGCCTGGACAAGGAAGACAGTGCCACTTGATGAATCAATTCCCTTTGTCGACAGGGAGTCCTCCGAGCTTTTTGAATCAGTAATGTTCTTACCCAAGCATTATCGGATGGTCATTCATTTATTCTACTATGAGGGGTATTCGATATCTGAGATAGCGTCAATACTTAGAATAAAGGAAAGCACTGTTAAGGTTCGTCTCATGAGAGCAAGAAATATACTAAGAGATAGGTTAAAGGAGGTTTGGTTAGATGAATAATAAGGAGCTTTATAGAAAAACATTTGATAATTATTATGATACTGCCATAAAAGAGATTAATCTTCTATCTATGAAGAAGGTAAAAACCAGAGCTAATAGATACCGCAAAATATCATTTGCCCTTGCTTCATTTTTTGTTCTTGTCTTTAGTATTACTATAGTAGTCGAAGCTGCAGGATGGTTCCATATATCTGATGTCTTTATGGACCTTTTCCAGGATCAAGTCAGTGAAGGCCTCATAAAATCAGGTAAAGTACAAGAGCTAAATATAGTTAATGAGAATGAGGACTTCATAATGAAACTATCTGCAATTACCGGAGATATGGAAACCACCGTAGCTCTCTTCGAGCTTACACCTAAAGTTGAGCTAGGAAATATTGATGGGATAGAACTGATAGAAGAAACATCCTCCCATAATATAATAGGAACTCCTAAAGGATTAGATTTTCATACCAAAAAGATGAAATCTGTATATGATCAAGACAAAAATGTATACTATATCCGTCATATCATAATCAATTATTTAGATGATATAGCAATTCGAGTATTAGGAGTAAGACTTTATACCGGAAATAGTTTTACAGAAGTAAACCTTAATATGGACTTTAACTTCACATTAGACAAATCAATACTGGAACCAGCCCACATGCTTGAGGTTAATCATATATTTAATAAACTGGTATATGAGAACATATCATTTTTAAATGAAGATGATTATGGCAGCCCTTATCTTTATAGGGGAGATATAAATGCTATCACAAGCGAAAAGTCAATAAAAATAACTGGACTTCAGGTATCAAATTATATGACAATAATGAAGGGATTTATAATGTATGATACCTTTTCTGAAGATATAGTTCTTTCAGGATCAATTGATGAATGCAAGCTACCTACACCAAGTAGTATAAGAAATCAATTTGTTGTACCAAGATTTGCAACCTATCACTATTGGAATGGTATAGATGATAAGATAGCTCACGAACTTGCACTAATTGATAATGTACAACGTATACGCTTATTCGTTGATGATACCGAGATACCCTTTCACGAAGAAACCATAAGTATTTATCCGACTATTCTTAATGATGATGGTACTTACCCTATATACATGGAATTTGATGGCTTTAGCTTTGAAAAGGCGCAAAAAATAGAAATCCATTTTGGTGATGAAATAGTATCAGTAAAATGATATCAAAGACATAAAACAGACTAAAACAGACTGAAAAGATATGCTTTTCTGTCTGTTTTTTATAAAAAATAGAATTATTCTTCTCTGCCTATTCTCTAATAAAGTCTAGTAATATCTTATTGAATTTATCCTTTTCATCATAAAAGAGGCCATGGCCACTTTCTTCAAATACTATCAGTTTTGAGTTTTTGATTACATTATTCTGAACCTCTGCTAAAGGAAACAAACAAACCTGATCGTGCCTTCCATGCATAATAAGGGTTGGCACATGTATTTTCCTCATATCCTGAAATAGCACCTCTTTAATCCATGTCATGGCCACCTTAGCAGTAGCCCATCCAGCCGCATCCAAGCCCATTTGAAAAAACCAATCTGAAAATGCTTCACTTATATACTGATAAAAGAATATATCACCAAAGCCTTTTAGCATCTTGGGACGATCCTTATAGGTTCCTTCTATTATATCTCTTACTACCTTTTCTGGCTGTCCATATGGGAAATTCGGACGTTTAATTAGGCTTGGTGCTGCAGCCGCACATAATACCAACTTTGATACCCCATAACCTTGATGCCTTGCCATATACCGTATGGCAATAGCTCCTCCTGTGGAATGTCCAACCAATGTGATATTCNTTAATCCCAACCGTTCTATTATACATCGTANATCATCAGCTAATGTATCATAGTCGTAACCTGACGCAGGCTTATCCGAGATACCGAATCCTCGCTGATCCGGAGCCACACATCCAATCCCTTTATTTCCTCCCAATTCATTAAGTTGGTATTCAAATAGGCGGTGACTAGCTGGCCATCCATGTAGAAATAATACTACATCCTTACTGTCGGGATTAAGATATTCCACAAAAACATTTACATTTGATTCTACATTTATATAGAAACCCAATAAAAGTTCCTCCAAAACAAAACTATACTTCAATATATTATATTGGATTATAAATGTGCTTTCTTATAGCGAGATATCACTTCATCACTCCATACATGTACTTCAATATATCGTTCAGGGCCAAATCTTCCGTCATTATTCCAATCCTGAGGTAACCCATATTTATCAATTACCTTGAGTATTTCATCATAATTATATAATTTCTTCCTATATTCCTTTCCATCATTCAAACGAGGACTAAAGGTTGGATGTGAATCACCATATGTAAATGATAAGGTATTGATATCAAATTCTTCTATTGGAATCTTAATAAATGCACAATCTTCAAACCATGTACTTAACCAAGGGCTGTGCTCTATAACCATATAGTGAGGAGCCTGCCTTGTAATCTTTCCACCCTTTTTTATAAATAAATCTCTTATTATGCTTTCGTAATAAAGTCTATCTTCTACATATGTATCATGTCTTTTTGCACTTTGAACATTAGGCTTGTTGAGCTTGATTTCTTTTAATATCCGCTTTGCTTCATGAGTTGATAAATCCGATATATTCATAAATGGTCCAATATTTTTATCATAATAATGGTACAAGTTCATATCTACATATCTCCTATATTATCTTAATAAATTATACGGCAATACTCTTTTTTAGGTGTTCCATATTATGTAAACATCTATATAAATAATAATATAAGTACATGCTCAGGTCAAATTAAATCTAATACTAATATTCTTTACTTATTGAAATAACAGCTCATTTTACTGTAAATATGATATTCTCATTAATTAAATATTACTATATTAAGGATAGGATTAGAAAAAGATTATAAAACCTGATAATTATTGCTATTTATATACGCAATTGATAAAATATAAATAATTCGACATAAAGCTCATTCGGACTTGATATATATGTATATATAACAAAATAAAAATAAAATACAAACAGGAGGAAGATACGATGGAATATGTAGTAATGGCATTACCGGTTATAGGTGCTATTCTAGGATTAATATTATTCATAATATTAATAGGTTATGTAAAGGCACCACCAGACCAAGCCTTTATTATTTCTGGACTTAAGAAGGAAGGAAAGATTTTAGTTGGTAGAGCAGGTGTAAGAATACCATTTCTAGAAAGGCTAGACAAATTATATTTAGGGCAGATGACGGTAGATATTAAGACTGAGCTAAGTGTACCGACTAATGATTTCATTAACGTAAATGTTGATGCAGTTGCAAAGGTAAGAATACATACTACAGAGAACGGAATTAAACTTGCAGCTAAGAACTTTTTGAACAAGTCAGCCAACGAAATTACTATGGATTTACAGGATTCATTGCAGGGTAACATGAGAGAAATTATTGGTACCTTGTCATTAAAAGAGATTAACACAGATAGGGATTCATTTTCAGACCAGGTAATGTTAAAAGCATCTAAAGACATGGAGAAGCTTGGCATAGAGATACTGTCATGTAATATTCAAAATGTAACAGATGAAAATGGATTAATCAAAGACCTGGGTGCTGATAACACATCTTTAATTAAGAGAAATGCGGCCATTGCAAAAGCACAAGCAGATAGAGATGTTGCCATAGCAAAAGCAGAAGCAGATAAACAAGCTAATGATGCCAGAATTCTTTCTGAAACTGAAATAGAGCAAAGAAATAACGAGCTAGAGATTAGAAAAGCAGAGTTGAAAATCATTACTGATGCTAAAAAGGCTGAGGCAGATGCAGCTTATTCAGTACAAGAACAAGAGCAAAGAAAGAAAATCGAAACCGCCAAGGTAAATGCAGATATTGCAAGAGCTGAACGTGGTGCTGTCCTGAAGAAGCAGGAAGTTGAAGTAATGAAACAAACCCTTGATGCTGAAGTTCGTGCTCAAGCTGACGCAGAACGCTATAGACAAGAGCAAATTGCTCAGGCAGAATTATTTGCCAGGCAAAAGGATGCTGAAGCTAGGCTTTACGAGGATAAACAGGCGGCTGAAGCAGAGAAAGCAAGGGCAGAGGCAGAGAGATTTGCTAAGGAGCAGGTAGCTGAAGGTACAAGAGCATTAGGACTGGCTGAGGCAGATGCTATTAGAGCTAAGGCTCTAGCCGAAGCAGAAGGTATTGACAAGAAGGCAGAGGCTATGAAGAAATATGGTGAAGCGGCTATTATTGAAATCATAATGAATGCCATGCCTGAAATAGCTAAAAATATTGCACAACCTTTATCAAAGGTTGATAAGATTACAATGTATGGAGAAGGCAACAATACCAAGCTCATTAAAGACATTGTAAACGGAACAACTCAAGTAACAGAGGGTGTAGCTTCCGGTTTAGGAATTGATCTTAAGGCTCTCATATCAGGCTTCCTAGGTGGAAAAGTATCTCAGTCAGGGGAAGACAACAAGAACAACTATATGACCAAAGATGAATTCATAGAAGTTGTAAAGCAAAAGGCACCAATTGATAGTGAGCTTATATCAGAGGATGACTCAGAAGGTGGCTCCGAGGATAATATGGATTAGCAAGAACTTTCTAACGAAAGTAAAAGGAGATCTTGTGCTTGCGAGATCTCTTTTTTGATTTTACATCTGTTGATTATTGATTTTATTGTGATGGTGAAAAACCATTCTTAGTAATAACTCACACAGATAGAATGTTTCTAATCATAAAGGCTATATTAGTTTTAAAAATAGATATAACTACATAAGATGATATAGTTATCATTTATTCTTAGCAGGTGAACCAATATGAAGCAAATCAGAATCATGATGCTAAGTAAAAGAAAAATAAAAAGAAACCTTTTAATATTTATAGCTTCTATTCTTACTATCTATTTACTCATCTCCTTGTATTTTATTAACCACTTTTATTTTAATACAGAAATAAATGGTATCAATGTATCATTGAAAGCCCATGATGATATATCAATTATCACAAGTAAATTTATTAAAAATTATGAGCTTCACCTATTNGAAAGGGAGGAGAAAACAGAAGTTATTAAAGGTCAGGATATTGAAATGCAATATAACAAAAGCAGTACAATAAACCAGGTTAAACAAAAGCAAAACCCATTACTATGGATAAGCTCATCTTTCCAGGAAAACAGGTATTATATAGATAATCTATTCGANTATAATAAGCCTTTACTTGCAAATAAAATTAATAATTTAAAATGCATAAGCGGAAATATTACAGAACCCAAAAATGTGGATTTTAAATATAATGATGGCTCTTATAAGATTATTGAAGAAATAAATGGTAATAAAATAAATAAAAACCAACTTACTAAAGCAATAAATAAGTATATATCCGAGGGACGACCAGCATTAGACTTAAGCCTAATGAATTGTTACGAAATTCCTAAGTATACAAGAAACTCTGAAAAAACCTTAAGAACTATAAAAGAACTAAATAAATATGTATCTACTAAAATAACCTATCAATTCGGAAGGGCAACTGAACATTTGGACGGAGCCACCATTCACAAATGGATTAATATAGAGGAGAATTTAGATGTTACTATAAATAAGGAAGAGATCGCAAAATATATTTATTATTTAAGCAAAAAGTACAACACTGTTGGAATAGCAAGAGAATTTCAAACGTCTACTGGTCAAATAGTAGAAGTAAAAGGTGGACTTTATGGCTGGAAGATCGACCAGGATTCTGAAGCAGAGGCACTACTAGACAATATTATGCAAGGAGATGAAATCAAAAAAGAGCCCATCTATTTGCAAAAAGCCTTTTCCAGAGAGGGGAATGAACTTGGTAATACCTATGTTGAAATAAACATATCAGAACAGCACCTATGGTTTTACAAGGATGGAAAATTGATTGCTCAAGGACCTGTAGTAACAGGGAATCCAAACAGAGGCTATGCTACTGTAGTTGGTGTCTACATGCTTAATTATAAGCAAAGGGAAGCAACCTTAATAGGTCCAGGCTATGAAGCTAAAGTAACCTACTGGATGCCCTTTTTCGGTAACATAGGCCTTCACGACGCCTCATGGAGATATAGATTTGGTGGTGATATTTATAAAAGAAATGGTTCTCACGGATGTGTAAATGCACCGTTTCATTTGGCTAAGACCGTTTATGAAAACATCGAAGAGAATACTCCTTTTATTGTATATAATTAGTGATTTCCTTTACAAGTCCATTCTGATGCCCGACAATAACTCTACTTACTACATTTACAAACAAGCCACTATCAACAACACCCGGAATTAGACTAATCTTATTTTGAAGCTCTTTAGGGTCATTAATTTTTCCAAAATTACAATCTATAATATAATTACCGTTGTCAGTCACATATACCTTATCATCCGCTATTCTTATGTGGGGTTCGCATCCCAAACTCTCAAGTTTTTTGATTGTTGCCTCATATCCAAATTTAATGATCTCAACCGGCAAAGGAAATTTACCCAGAGACTCAACCATTTTGCTCTCGTCAACAACTACTATGAACTCCTTACTGGAGGTGGCTACAATCTTTTCACGAAGTAATGCCCCTCCTCCACCCTTAATTAAATTAAAGTCCTTATCAACCTCGTCAGCACCATCGATAGTGATATCAATTTCGTTGATATCAGAGAAGGAAACCAGCTTTATACCAAGCTCTAGCAAGCTCTTCTGAACCTACGGATGTCGCAATGGCACTAATATTGAGGCCACTTTGAACCATAAGTCCCAGCTTCCTAATAGCCCAATATGCAGTAGAGCCAGTACCAAGGCCTACTACCATATTATCATGTACATAATCAACCGCCTGTTCAGCAGCGAGTCTTTTAGCATTCATAAGCCAATCCTCCTACTTAATTACCCTTTACTTATCTACCTACTATCTAATAAAACCATGCTGTAGGAATGAAAAATGTATAAGGTGCAGTAAATATAGCCAATGATAAGGCAAGCTTCTTCTTCTGACTGTCCTCAAGACTTGATTTTCTAAGAACTAGCCTATAATTAAATATATAGATTAATATTGCCGTTATTACTACACATACAGTTACCCACAATATCGCGTAGATACTAGTAAACGGATTATAACTTACAGCATTTGTGATATTGTTATACCACCACTCCCCAATGGGCGTATTATAATCAAAATCTATTATATTTGATAAAAGCATTAGAAAAGTACCGATAAAATCAGCTAGAAAACCAAATATCCATACCTTAAATATTATGGATTTGGCAATTGGTTTTATATTTTCTACTTTAAGATACTTTAAAGTCAGTACAACTAACAATAAATCAATTATAAAGTTTGCTGGTAAAACTACTATCCATGTGGTAGGAATCAACCATAAAAGCCATATTGGAAATATTATATTGTATAACTTAACATTCTTTCTTTTCAAATCGCTCCTCCTAATTGATGAATTCTGTTTTTAGTATACTGTAAACTAAGTTTTTATACATAGACGCCACATCAGAAATAACGAACTTTCTTAAGATTAATCTTTTTGTTCTTAGCTCCCTGGTCCCTTTATGCTCTAACATACCTGCTCCCTTTAATATATTTTTCTATATCTACTTTCTTTTCTCAGCATTTCTCATTTTAAAGTTTACTAGTTTAATGTAGATTTTTTATATCCTCTGCCTATCAAAATCACCATATAGCTCTCTCTGTATAATCTCAGCTTCTGAGGAAAATTTTATTGTATCCCAGTAATCACTTACTTTAATTTCATATACTTTAACAGGTATTACATCACTCTCTGACACCCATTGGTTATTTATGATTTTGTAAAATGAATCTGACGGCAATTTATAGATATATCCTATGGCATTAGGATCAACCGTACCATATTCTATAAATGTTCTTCCCGAATCAGTTGTAAAAATTCGAACTCCATCAGGATTATCTGGATACCACCTTATTGGTAATGCAAACGGTATAGCATGCTCAAACTTATCATATGTATATATCGCTTTTAATGATTCATCCTGGCTATTCCCAGAAGCCTGCATTGGCTTAACAATATTAAATTTGTATTGACTTCCATGATATAAGTATTTTGGTTTCATTTCCTCATACCCCTTTTCTATCACAATTACCGTTAAACAAAAACTTTCATTCTTGGGTGCTACTTACAACCAAGAATATCCATTATCTCTTATAGTTTCATGTGTTTATAAATACTTAATTATTAATTACCCACTCAAATTTATAGCTGCCCCTTGCTTTATCTCCAACTATAATTAATTCGTAAGTACCATCCTTATCAATTTTAATCTCTTTGCTTCCATGTGAGTTAGGTTTAAATGTATAGATTACATTTCCGTATGCATCTTCAAATGTGGCAACTAACCTACCACTTTTCTCCTTCAATTCATAATCAAATGTAATAATATCTCCATTGCTAAGTTTAATTGATTTACTCTTTACAACACTATAATAATCACAATCAACAAAATCCCCTTGATTATTAACAATATATTGTCTTAAGCGCCATTCATACTTCATTCCTGATTTTAGCATAATCTTTCCAGAAGCCAAGTTACCTACATGATGAAATGCCTGCACCCGATTAACTCCAATATCTAGAAAGCTAAATCTTCTTAGTAGAAGCCGATATGTATTCTTATTAATAATATTGCATTAGGTATATTCTGTCAATTAATATCAATAAATTAATAGTGATAAAGGCAATAAAGGCAGCTTCAAAACAAAGTCATAACCTTGTCTTGAAACTGCCTCTTATTCCTTTTCTATGGTTCAATTATAACCTTAGTCCCCATCCTACAATGTTCCCATAGAATATCCATAATATCATCGTCAACTGCAATACATCCAGCGGTCCAGTCAGATTGGGAGCCGTGGCCATGTATCATTATTTCACCACCAAGAGCAGTATTCCAAGGAGGCTGAGCTTCTCGGTTAATAGCATCAACTATCTGATTGTAGGTACTTTGATCTATTAGACCTGACTCCAAGCCCTCATAGGCATCCTCTTTATTTGGATATGATAATCCTAATGATAGATAGAATCTACTGTAATTATTTCGGGTACATACATAATATGTCCCTTCTGGTGTTTTGCCGTCACCCTCTCTTTCTTTATCACCTATGGGTTCCCAACCCAAGCCTATAGGATAGCTTGCCTTCAGAACATCGCCATCCCACAGCTGTAGAATCCTATCAGCCTTTTTAACTATAACATTGGGGTTATCTAATTCCTCTATCTCCTCGTAGCTGGTATCAGTTGGGTTGTCAGCCACCTCGTCAGCCACCTCTATGGTTTCATTTGCTGTCCCCTCTATTGGCTGAAGCTCACTCAACAAATCTTCCCTTATATAGCCAATCTGATTATCATACTTCACCTTTATCCATTCACCTTTTGTATCTATATATTCTACCTTGCTACCAAGACTTAATAGCCCTAGTGTATTCGCTTCTACAGATGCATCTTCTCTCATTCTAACTATATCTCCAATTATATAGTAATACATGACGGATTCTGATCCTTCTATAGGCTCATCTAACCCATCATTCAATGTCGTTTCAGCAAAATTTGATTTCTCCTTGTCCACCGCTTGGCTTTCAACTACATCCTTCATAGTCTCATTCTCTGTTAAAGATGGGATATGGGGCAGGATATCGTTTTCAGTATTCTTCTTACATCCGATTAAGGCTAGGTAGAGCAATAATACGAGCATTAAAATATATGTCTTTTTCATTCCTAATCTTGTCTCTCTTTCTAAATTCATTTAATACTAATTCTAGCCATTTACATACATAAAATGCAGAGTGCTTAAGTCTTTTTCACTCTGCATGCATAAAACTAATCATTATATCTTATAAATGTGATCTAGCCTGACTAATTCTTCTCCGTCTGCGCGGACATCTCGGCCTCCATCTGTCGTGCTCTAAGAGCTCGTCTTTTTCTTCTAGCCTCTTCAGAGGAATGCATGATAAATTCCTTTATAATTCCTGCCCGTTTAATGTGCTCTAATTCGAGCTTGGGATGGGTGGTGTCACCAGTATAGCAGGTAATAGTTCCAAGCTTGAACATTCTTTCCATAAAGCTTCTCGTCAAGCGTACATCCTGAATCTTATACATATAACAGTCATCCTCTGTAATACTTAAAAACCCAGATGTAATCCTAAGCTTTTCCTCTGATATAGTGTACTTTGTATAGCTAAGTGGCAGACCAAATAATTTTGTTCGTTTTCTTTCTACATATACCATAATTAACCCCTTTTATAGTAACTATTTTATATCTATTATCTCTGTTCTGGCATCCCTTGAAACAATCAAATTAATATCCGACATTTCAACATCCTTGTTCACTTCAAAAATCAAGATAGCTGGTATCTTTGAACCTGCCTTTACTTCTAAGTTAATATACTGCATATTGTTTTCCACCAGAGCTAACTGAGGCATGTATATGGTTCCAACATTTATATCAAGCTGATACTTTATCCCTGCTTTACGAAGATCAATTATCTTATCAGTATCTGTAGTATTTTCTATTTCAAAATTAGCTACTAGCAATTGATATCCCTCTCTTGAATCAAGAGAGAATACAAGACTAGACTCATCTTCAGGATATGTATCAGCAAGCATATAGCCTGTATATTGGATATTAAAGCCTGCTTCTCCTATGACCTCAGATAATGTGTATTGAGTGTCAGTAGTTGTATCTGAAGAGGAAGAACCATCCATATCAACAGTATTATCCTTATCACTTACCTTGGGTATCTCTGTAGGCTCAGGCTGGTTATAATCTTCCAATCTATTTTCTTCGATTTCTGATACTTCATTATAACTAAGCAGTGACGTAGTAAAGTTCTTATCATTTTCCAATAAACGGCTTGCCATATATTCTGCAACCATATCAGTTTGAACCTCTGTTAATGGATAATCTTTCATACATCCAGTCATTGCTAACCCTAAGAGACATATAATTATAAGTAAAAACCTTTTCACCTGACCTACCTCCACTTAATTGGATTTTCTATTTATTATCTTAGCATTAATTTGAAATTTCATCAACATAAACCCATAAATTAAGTTTTATAATGAGGTTATATCAAGCTCAAACCAAAATTCCACACCAGAGGAACGGTTAATTATTCCGCATTCCTTATTATGGGATTTCATAATTGCTTTAACAATAGAAAGTCCTATTCCATTTCCGCCATATTCCCTAGTTCTTGCCTTATCTATCTTATAAAACTTTATCCAGACTTTATCAAGCTCTTCTTCCGGAATATTCTCACCGGTATTGAATACTGCTACTCGTACCACATTATCTCTACGAACCAGCTTGATTTCTATAATTTTTTTCCCGTCTATATGGTTCAGAGCATTGCTGATATAGTTTGATACCACCTGCTGTATAAGATATTCATCAGCCCATACAAAGATAGGCCCAGGCGCATCAAAATGTACAGTTACCCCTTTTTGCCTAAAGAGTATCTCATTTGACATCAATACTGATTTTATAAGCTGAACGATATCAAACCGTTCAAAATTGACTTGATTACTACCAAACTCTAACTCATTAAGAGTTAAGAGCTTTTTGACCATCTGATTCATTTTTTTCGCTTCATCGATTATAACTTCACAATAAAAGTTACGGTTTTCCTCATCGTCGTACACATTTTCAATTAAGCCTTCGGCATAACCTTGAATTAATGATATGGGTGTTTTAAGCTCATGGGATACATTTGATAAAAACTCCTTTCTCATTACATCCATTTCTGTTTTTTTCTGAATATCACTCTGAAGTTCATTATTGGCACTTTTAAGCTCCGATATGGTGTTCTGAAGCTTATCAGATAATATATTTATGCTAGTACCAAGCTCACCTATCTCGTCCATTTTCTTAACAGGATATTTTGCCTCAAAGTCCAGCTCTGACATTCTCTTTGCTATATTAGCCATCTCATGTATGGGTTTTGTATACCTACTACTTACAAGGAGCATGGCAATTACACCTATAACTACCGCCGCAAGACCTATATAACCAAGGAATTGGTTGGCCAGAGCCACACTTTCCTGAATGCTTTCAAAGTTTGATCTTAGAAATACTATCTTGTTATCTTCCAATACGCCTATAAGATCTATATAGTTTGAGTCTAGATGGTTATCATATAACCTATAGATAATATAGTTATCCTCTTCCTGGATAATTGTTCTATCAACCTGATCTAAATTGTCACTCATATAATTTCTAATTAATAGCTGTATCTGTGCCTCTTCTCTTTCACCAAAGTCCAATGGATGCGGATAGCTAGATAGAGGCCCACCTGCAAAGGACATAAGAACATAAATATTTACATCACTATTAGAGGATAACCGCTCCATAATTAGGGTATCCTCCTCAGATAAAAATAGTTCATCCTTATTACCCTCATATATATCCTGAACACGATAGAATACATCAGCAATCTGATTCATCTTACAGTGCAGATAATAATCAGCTAAAAATGTTCGGTTGATGAACCAAGTAATAAATAATGTAAACGCTATTAAAGCTGTTAATAATAACGCTAGCTTAAATCTTATGGAGTACTTCATTAGTCCACCTCAAACTTGTAACCAAGCCCCCAGATAGTTTTAATATACTTTCCCTTTTCACCCATCTTGTTTCTTAGCTTCTTTACATGGGTATCAATTGTTCTTGCATCACCAAAATAATCATAGTTCCATACATTATTAAGAATCTTCTCTCTTGAAAGAGCGACACCCCTGTTCATGACAAAGTAGGTTAATAGCTCAAATTCCTTATAACTTAAATCTATAGGTTCGCCATGGATTTTTAATTGATGGGCAGCCTTATCAAGGGTTATACCCCCTATCTCTATAATCCCTTCGTCTATACCTGCTGTCCTTCTAAGAACTGCCTCCACTCTTGCCACCAGTATCTTTGGGCTAAATGGCTTGGATATATATTCATCTACACCCAGCTCAAAGCCTAATAGCTCGTCTTTCTCATCTCCTTTAGCCGTCAGCATAATTATTGGAACATCCGAATACTGCCTAATCTCCCTACATACCTGCCATCCATCAATCTTTGGCATCATGATATCCAATATTATCAATTCGATACCCTTTGTCTGAAAGAATATATCTAAAGCTTGCTCCCCATTCTCTGCTTCAATTACATCATAATTGCTACGTACCAAAAAGTCCTTTACAAGCTTTCTCATTCTACTTTCATCATCAACGACTAATATTTTCAGCTTATCCATTTGGCACCTCCGATATATTTATATAACTTTACATTCCTAAAACTAATTAAATATATACTAGCAAATATCTATGACGATTCTGTGAATTACTCTCCAGGATAAACAAGGCCCCATTGCCTGCGTATCTCATCCATGATCTTCATATTTGTAAGTGTATCACTTAGAGGATTAAGAGGGCTCATCTTTAGTCCCTCTCTTAGACATCGATTTACCTCTGCCGCTTCGTATTCATAACCATTTTTCCTAAATGGCTCACTACACTCATCTATTAAATTCTCTTTAATATCATATAGCCTCGCGGAATCAGCCATCCAAAACTTTTCTACTTTAATTATTCCCTTTTCACCAACTATCATAGCATCATTGCCTGTTAGAACTGATATAGATGAGCTTAGATCTGCCAAAACACCATCATCGTATTCAAGTATAATAACATTCTGTTCATCCACACCACTTTTTCCTATAACGGCACTACTAAGAATCCTGTCAGGTGCCTTATCAAGGAGAAAGGTTGAATAAGATATAGGATATACACCTACATCCAGAAGCGCACCTCCTCCAAGAGATGGATTATATAGCCTGCTGCCTGGGTCATAATCAGAATGGAATCCAAATGATGCTTTTATATGAAGCACCTTACCAATTCTGCCTTCCTTTATCCATTGCTTCACTCTAAGGTTAGCCGGAAGGAATTTGGTCCACATAGCCTCCATCAAAAACACCTTATGCTCTTTTGCCATTCTTATGAGCTCTTCAGTATCTTCACTATTAATAGTAAATGCCTTTTCACATAATACTGCCTTATTATTCTTTATGCATAACTTGGCCATGGCCATGTGCTCAGTATGGGGGCTAGCAATGTATATGACATCTATATCAGGGTCTAAAGCTAGTTCCTCATAATTACCATATGCCTTAGCTATGCCAAATCTTTTGGCAAAATCCTTTGCACGAATTTCACTTCTTGATGCAACACCCTCTAAACTAGTATCCTCCATGGATTTCAAGGCTTTAGCAAACTTTGTAGCTATATTACCTGTTCCAAATATACCCCATCTGATTTTATCCATACTATACAATTCCTTTCCATACTTTATAGTAGCCTGGCCATTCTTATCTTTACTTGGTTCTATATGATAGTAATAATGTTTTATTATCACACCCTAGTAAGTTCATTCTACTATCCTATATTAGTAAAATCAAGCATGCAAAACACCCGGACTTGAACCGACCTACCAATTGTTAGATTTTCGGTCTAACTTTTTGGGGTCATTTCAAACCCGGGCATTATGTATACCTCAGTTAACCCATTCGGCTACACCTGAAGCAATCTATATTCATACATATCATCTATAGTATAATAGCCTACCTTTTCATATGCACGCTTAGATAGCATATTTTTCTTGTCTACAAATAGTGTACAGAATTCATTGCCTTCATCGAGATATTTTCTACTGATATTATATATATTGGTAGCACCATATCCCATACCCCTATACTCTTCAGGAGTATATACATAGCTGATAGCAATCCCATTAGCAAGCTGTCTGGTGGCTGCTGCCATGGAAACCACTAGCTTCTCAGAATTTTCAAAAACATAAAGCTTATCATTATTTATTAATTTACTGATACTAACCAAAGCTGATTCATAGTCTATCTCTTTGGCTAAAGCCTCAATCTGAAATTGAATCATCCATTCTGTAAAAAGCTTAACCTCATCAGGTATAGCCAGTCTGGTACTACCTTCTGCTGGTCTTATGTCGTTTACCTGTCTAATCTCCATTATATCCATTGTCATTCTCTCTGCAAATGTACATTTAACCTTCATCTTAAATTGCTCAATAAAGGCCTCACAGACCTCAAGCTTAGCATTCAGCCCCTCAGGTAAAATTTGATTATCTGCCATATAATCTGCTAATAGTACAGCTGCCAAGCGAATATCTTTGCTGTCATCATCAATATAGACTGACAAATAACGGGGTGGTATATTAGAGAAATGAAGTATAGTTGAATCCCCATCTACTACCACTCCAAATAAGCCCACAAATTCATCCGGATTCTGACGTGATTTGTAAGCGTCATACAATACCAACTGGCTCACAGCCTCTTGTTCTAACAGTACGGCCTCATAATCAATCAAATACGCTTCGGCATTCTCATACACCTTAACTATCATGTTATTTCCTTCTTTCTATGTGGTCGCTCATTCGAAATAACCCTACTTATTAACTTTCCCAATCTTTAGTAATTTAAACTTCTACAATTAATATTTATATCATATATTAGTAACTCTGTATAGCAAGTTTTTTCAACTGGTCATCGTTGATATTATATCACTAAATCCCATAATTTGTAAATAGTGTTTTATGAAAGGCTTAAATAAAAGGTCTGTTTTATAAATACATGAAAGAGGATACTGATATCAGCATCCTCTTTATATTGTTAATTACTGTTTTTTCCCTGTCCTCTTCTTAGCTGATAGGTAAGCTGTTCCTCCAATTATAAGACCACCGCTGATAACAACGGCAATAACACTGGCAGTCGGAAGTCCCTTATCCTCATTTTCGATATCCTTAGCTGAAGTTGTAGTTACCATAGAATCCTCAGCAGCTAATAGCCTTATATCTGCTCCATCATCTGATGCATCCTCGGCCATATCAGCATCAGCTAAATCATCCACTATGCCGGTCTGCCTTATAAGTTCCGGGTCCATTGCTTCTGCCGGTTCACTTCCATCAATGGACTCTATCTGGATAGTAAGCTTCTCCTCTTCATCAGCCATAAGCTGTTCTCTCTCCCTGATTAGAGCTTCATCTTCAGCACCAGCGGTTACAGGTGTATCACCCATATCCATAATAGGTGTCTCTGATGAAACTGCATTATCAGCATCTATAGTCACAGCATCAGGTGCTACACCCACAGAGTCATAAAGAATTACTTCATCTGTATCTACTACCTTAACTATATCTCTACCAAATTCGTCATATATATATGCAGCGTATTCATCATTATAGGGAGTAATTCCTACCTCAACATAATCATCTGCTACTCCTGTATAGATTACCTTAAAGCCCATTCCTTCAATTTCTTTTACCTGATCCACAAAAAGAAACTGGTCCAGCTCTCTTTGCTTCTCAAACAAAGCACTATCTTGAGGACTAATACTTCCTTGAGAAGAAGATGATACTCCTCCGCCTGGCTGAGCAAATGCTGTACCTACATTAACGCTTCCTATTAGAAATGCTGCTATACCTAATCCCAGCGCAGTCTTCTTTATTAAATTTTTCTTTATCATAATTATTTCCTCCAATCTATTACTTGTTCCATTATTAGCTTTAGTATTATTACTTATATTACCCCTATTATGTACCTCCTTTCTTTTGCTTTCTATATATTAGACGGAGACAAACATAAAACCGTTCCATCAGAAATAATCGGTCGAGGTTATCGTAGATTATCCTAACTCTTTTCAATATTTTATAGTTCTTTCGCATATACATGAAATGTAAAGAAATACACAGGAGGTATTATGGACGAAGTAGGAATATTTGATATTTCCTTGACGGAGCATCGCTTCTGGCTACAGATTATGGGNGACCATGCAAGATTTATATTTTTTTCATTAGCTGCAAATGAGGTGGATTATCTACAAAGATCTCAGGATTTTATAATTGGATTTGATCAGCTTCTAAACCAGGTTGCTTATACTTCTAATGTAGAAGAGCTTGATCTTATAACCAGGCAGGCATATCAACTAACTATGCAGCTTCGCGAATTCAAACTTTTACTTCTATCTCTCACTCTTAACTCTAATATAAAAATACATCTGACATCCTCATTCATTAATGGCATGTTAAATGAATTAGAGGAGTACATAAGAGTTATCCATTCTCTCAGCAACAATAAGGAGATGCTATATCATCCACTTCATTACCATCTTTTATGGCTGACCGATGCTCTAGGCCATGCAGCCTCAGTATCCGCCAATATGGATTTGATAGAAAAAGATATCATAGATAAGTGTAATTATTATGAATTACAGTTTAATGATTTGCTTATAAAGGCAACCATGATGAATGGATATCTGAGAACACAGCTTGATAATTTTCCTTCCCTAAGTAGACTAAACAAACAGGTAGAAATATTGGTTACTTCATTTAAAGATTTTTTGGAGGAGTTAAAGGATCAAAGGATAAATGGGAAGATACTAGGTACTCTATTTCCCTTGATGGCAGACCATATGGTAAGAGAGGAATGCTACTATCTGTGGAAACTATCCCAAACTGCTGGACTTATAAAAAAGCCTGATTGCGACCCAGCAAGACCCAGAATCGAAGGCTAGATTCAACTAGCACCAGAACATATCTATAATATAAAGGGGGATATAATGGAATTTCAGCAAAGCAGAACCTATGCTAATCTACAAAATGCTTATGAGTTGGAGCTTGGACAAAGTACTCTTTATTCTATATATGGTGATATTCTCAGACAGGCCGGATACCGCCAAATAGCCGATGTCTATGACATATTCCAAAGAAATAATAAGGAGCATGCAAGAATATGGTACAGGCAGCTAAATGAAGGAAACCTACCAAATTCAGAGGAAGCTCTCTCAGCATCAATACAACAAGAATATTATATGGGAAACCAGCTTTACAGGGAATATGCCCAGATTGCTAATGAAGAGGGTTATAGTGATATTGGAGCCCTCTTTAATGGAGTAGCCAATATTGATTTAAATCACGGGCTACAACTGCAAAACTACTATAATGATGTTATAAGAGATCAGGTATTTTGTAAGGATGAAGAAAATCTTTGGATCTGTATGCAATGCGGAAATATATTAAGTGGTTTTTGCGCACCAGAAAGATGTCCTATATGCGGCTTTCCCCAAAGCTTCTATCGTTTATACGGTCAGGATCCTGTATAATCAAATTCGAGCGGGGCTCATCTCTACCTATGATAATTTCTTTATGTAAATGGGGTTGATGCAAAAGTGAGCTATGAATCGCTCCTTATATTTGCATCAACCCCATTTTAGTCATTCTACTTAGCTACTATACTTAGTTTGTAAATAATTGCGTCCAATAAATTACGCCGCCTGACTGATATACTCCGATACCAATTTTCCCAAAGCTTCCATTAAGAATATTAGCCCTGTGTCCAGGAGAATTCATCCAGCCATTTACTACCTCCTGTGGAGAACGCTGACCATAAGCTATATTTTCACCAGCAGTTCTATATGAAATTCCGAATTCCTGCAATACAGTTGAGAATTTGCTTCCATTAGGCCTTGTGTGTGAAAAGGATACCTTGGTCTCCTGTGCACGCTTATCTGCAGCTGCCTTCAGGGTTGCATTTGTGGTTAGAGAAGAAAGTCCTGCCTTTGAGCGCTCAATATTTACAAGCCTTAGAACTTCCTCTGCAAACCCTTGATTAGAGCCGGAATTATTCTTTGGTTGCTCTGTAGGTTCAGGCTTAGAGGGTGTCGTAGGTGTAGGTGTTGCGGACTTTGTAGATGCCGGCTTAGTAGGTGCTGGCATTGTAGAAAGAATATCCTCTAAAGAGCTAATATTTTGAATATTATTCATATTAATATTCTTATATCCGTTCTTTTGTAGCTCATTTACTATATCCTGTATTGAGTTACAATTTGATAAGTCAACATTCTTATATACATATACATTTTTACCATTAGATTTTAAACTATTGGTATATGAATCCTTATTGTTAGCAGCAATACTATTGTTGTTATTATCTTTTACTTCTTTATTATCTGCTTTCTTGTAATTTGTATTATTTACTTTGGTATCATTTACTTTGGTATCATCTACTTTAGTATCATTTACTTTAGTATTTGTTTTCTTATTGGAGGATTTTTTACTATCCTTCTTATCATTTGTTTTTACAGTATCATTCTTATCTTCCTTATCCTTTACCTTATCTGTAGCTATATCTTCAAGGTCTTCAGCTTTAGGGGAAGCTACTTCTACCTCAGAAGCTTTATCTTCTGGTTTTTCAGATTCTTTGACTTCAGCCTCATCAGCATAATCTGCTTGCTCCACTGCTTCAACGTCTTGGGATATATTAAGTTCTTCCTTATATCTATCTATGATTACATCATCATTTGATGCAAGCTGACTAACGCCGAATGTACCTGCAAGTGACAGTGCTAGTGAACATAAAGTTACGATTATTTTCTTCATTCTTTATACCTCCTGATTGGTGTCTTTCTTGCTGCCCCTTAAGACTACCATAGTAGAACATCGTCATCAACCGACAATTAATGGTGTTCCACCTAATCACTGGAAATCATCTGCCTTATTTTAACTTGAATTTTAGCATGATTTTTATTATGTTATTCATTTATTTTCCATGTACTCATTGGCTTAACACCGTGTTTTAGCCACTTCTATCCATATGGAATATATTTACTCATGCTTAGGGGAGAGGAATTATACTTCTCCTTTTTAACAGTATAAAGGATAGATATTATTTCGTAAATTTTAAATAAATGTTACATTTATATTAAATTAAGTAGTATTTTTTCCATTATTACGAAATTTTATTATTATATTAATCGTATAATAGGGTCACAAATTGAATAAATACTGCCAATCTACTTACACTAATAGCATAAGAGCTAGCAAATACAAAACATAATATAAAAGGAGAATGCTTATGGATAGATTCAATGATAACAGAGCAACACCTAAGAAAAGAACCGGAGTTAAGAATGCAACCAACACTACTGACAGAGAAAATGATAATTATAAAGAAGCCACTCAGATAATGGCACCGGAAATCGAACAGCCTAACCCTTCAAACGCTACCCCCTCTATTCCAACTGAAATGCCTGCCAGGGACATAAAGTGATATTAGGGCTGCCTTAAAATATATGCGGTGTATACCAGCAAATATTTTAAGGCAGCCCTGTATTAATTAATTGTTATCTTATTAGTCCGGTTTAGCATCTCTGAGGATTCGTCTAAGGAATTCTCTTGTCCGCTCTTCCTTTGGATTATTGAATATTTCTTCAGGGGTGCCTTCCTCTGTAATAACACCTTGATCCATGAACACTACCCTGTCAGCCACCTCACTGGCAAATCCCATCTCATGAGTTACCACCAGCATGGTTAATCCACTCTTTGCAAGTTCTTTCATGACAGCCAATACCTCACCTACCATCTCTGGATCTAATGCTGAGGTTGGCTCATCAAATAGCATAACATCCGGCTCCATAGATAGAGCTCTAGCTATGGCCACCCTTTGCTTCATGCCTCCTGAAAGTTGCCTTGGCTTTGCATTGATATACTGATCCATGCCAACCACCTTTAAGAATTTCATAGCAACTTCCTCGGCTTCCTCCTTACTACGATGTAGTACTTTCATCTGCCCGATTGTACAGTTACTCAGCACATTATGATTATTAAATAAGTTAAATTGCTGGAAAACCATACCCAACTTTGTTCTATATGCATAAACGTCGTGCTTATTATCTAAAACATTATTTCCATGATAAATAATTTCTCCACCACTGGGCTTCTCTAGTAGATTAATACAGCGAAGAAGTGTTGATTTTCCTGAGCCCGAGGCACCTATTATACATACAACCTCACCCTTATTTACAGTGAAATTGATATCAGATAATATTTCATTATCACCAAATGATTTACTTAAATGTCGTACTTCTATTATATTATCCATTTACTATACCTCCTTTGAGCTAACAACCAGTTTTACCAGGTTTTTTTACCAAGTCCTCTGGCCTGGCAACCTGCATTTGATTACCTGGAATTACATTGAAATTCTCCGGTCCATCCATTCTCTTTTCAATAAATCTAAGAATCCTGGTGACAGTCACTGTCATTACAAGATAAATTATACTAGCTATCAAGAAGGGCTCAAAGAAACGGAATACATTTCCTGTAATGGAGCTAGTCTGGAAGAATAGCTCTGTCACTGATATAACATTTAATACTGAGCTGTCCTTAATATTTATAACAAACTCATTACCCATAGCAGGTAAAATATTTCTGATTACCTGTGGCAATACCACATAAAGCATTGTTTTTATATGATTCATTCCTAGAGCATGGGCCGCTTCAAATTGACCCCTGTCGACGGAAATAATACCTCCCCTAACTATCTCAGCTGTATATGCACCAGTGTTAATTGATACTATAAATATACCTGCAAACATCTTGTCCATATTTATGTTAAAGAGCATCAGGGAACCATAGAAAATAACCATTGATTGAACGATCATTGGTGTTCCGCGGAATACTTCAATATAAATTGTAAGAATAGCGTTTACTATCTTCATCAAAACTCTTTTAACAACATTATCAGACTGAGGGATGGTACGAATAGTACCAATAATTAATCCGATTATAGCACCTATAATTGTTCCAATTATGGAAATATAGAGAGTCACTCCCGCTCCACGTAGGAACATTGGCCAATAATCAGTGATTATCTTAATAAACCATTTCCATGTCATAACTTCCACCATGCCTTTCTAATTACCAAGCTATATTTTTATATAAACAATCCTTAGCGGAGCGTTTTTTAATAGTATAAACTTACCTATTACATAAAATCAGAGGCCGTCCTAATATCCTATAAGCTACTTAGGACAGCCTCCATATCTAGTTCTTCTTATTCGGACACAGGTTGATTCTTAATAGCCTCATCCATTATTTTTATTCTTTCTTCCTGGGATATTCCAGACAGAATTTCATTTATATCATCAGTTAATTCGCTTTCTTTCCTTAATCCAACTGCTATAGCAGTATCATCAGGTGATGTTTCAAAGCCATCCTCAAATACTACCATGGCAAAATTATTGTTAGCCGCTGTAGCACTTACCCCCTCAGGACGCTCAGATACATATCCATCAATAGCACCAGATTCCAGGGCAACACGCATAGCAGTAAAATCATTCATTGCAGTCTGAAGATTAACGCCTTCGATTTGCTCTATCACGGTATAATGGAATGTGTTAAGCTGTGCAGTAATTTTAGCTCCTGCAAAATCCGATAGCTTTTTAGCATTTTCATAAGCTCCACCCTTTTTTACTACCATAACCAGGTCGGACTCATAATAGTTATCCGAGAAATCTATGGACTCCTTACGCTCAGCCGTCGGAGACATACCAGCTATTATAGCGTCAATCTTTCCTGATATTAAGGCAGGTCCTAATCCTTCCCAATCCGTCTTAACTATAACAAGTTCTTTGCCAAGACCTTCTGCAATTTTCTTTGCTATCTCAACATCATAGCCACCAGCAAATTCTCTAGCACCATCGATGGGTACTGCTCCATTGGAATCGTCAATTTGTGTCCAGTTAAATGGTGGATAATTGGCCTCTAGTCCAACCCTAAAGACATTCCCCTCACCAGTCTCTTTTTTTCCACATGCTACGGCAATTATCATTACCATTACTGTAATGATAGTTAATGCTAATCCTCTTCTTCTCATAATTTCCTCCTCTTTCTAGGCCAGAAGTCTTAAGCTCTGACTCAATTAATAGATACTTCTATCCACCAGGTCTGGGGTTGTCATGTCATGTGTAGGTATATTTATGTAATAGGAAGAAATCTCCTATTATATAAAAAAACCTGAGGTTCTCTCAGGTTTGTTCTTACACTTTGATACCTCCACAATCCCTGAATGAGATAGCACAACTCATAAAGCCGGGTAGCTTTATGAGACAGTCCTACAGCTCTTAACTGTAGGCCCAGCAAATAATACCGAGTATATTATAAGCTTCGGCGATATTTCCTTCTCCATGGCCTCATAGCTTCTCATGCTCCACCATAGACTATTAAATACCGCTCCTCTACCTCACTGATTATGTGAGGCTTAAAATTATTAAGTTAATTCTGCAAACAGTTTACAACATAGGTAAGTATATGTCAACAAAAAAAGCAAAAATAAGTAGTGATTAGTTCCTTTTATCAAATATATTGCTAAAACACCTATGTATTATATCTAATTAGATATAATACATAGGCGAAGGATCCATATTTAAATAATCATCAAGAATATCCTTCAAGGTAATACTATCAATAAATGAAAATACCTTTTCATCGACCTTCTGCCATATATTAGAGCGTATATAGCTCTCTATCCGGTTGGTATTAATTACATCCTCAGAGGGTACTACTGACAAATCCCCTTCTAGAGCCCTAAGAATCATGCCTACTGTAATATCCTCTGCATCAGAAGCTAGTACATAACCACCCTGGGCACCCTTTATGCTAGTGACCAGGCCTGCCTTACGCAAAGCGGAAAACACCTGCTCCAAATAACTTTTTGATATATCCTGCCTCTCGGCTATACTCACCAATGGTACTAGGTCATTTTGAGAATAAAGAGCTAGGTCAATCATAGCACGTAGACCATATCTTCCTTTAGTAGACACCTTCATTGTGCCTTCCCCCTTTCAAATATAATCCTTATTCCATGTAAATCACTACACTTATTGTTTTACATAAACTAATCCGCTTCTTCTGCGTAGTCAAAGATTTTAATGGTTTCAATTATAACTTTTTCTTTGGGAATTCCATTATCCTCATCTATTAGTTCTACTCCAGCTACAGCATCAAGTACATCATATCCCTCATATACTTGTCCGAATACAGTATGACTTTTATATAGCCATGGCGTACCACCTATTTTAGCATAGTTTTCTACAGCCTTTTTATCAAATTTTATCCTTTGTCTCATTTCTATTAGGTTAAGAGTAGCTTGATCATAGGTATCCTCAGACTGTACTATAAAGAACTGGCTACCGTTGGTGTTAGGACCTGAGTTTGCCATACATAATGCCCCCCGATATGGTTGAAGCTTATCGTCGAACTCATCCTCAAAGTCACTCCCCCATATACTTTCTCCTCCCCGACCAGTTCCTGTTGGGTCACCACCTTGTATCATAAAATCATCTATTATTCTATGGAATGTTAAACCATCATAATAGCCATTTTTTGCGTGGGTTATAAAATTCTCTACCGCCTTTGGTGCTTCCTGCTCAAAAAACCTAACATATATTGATCCAAAATCATTAATTATTATTTCAGCAACAGTCTCACCATTTTTAGGCCCACTAAACTGCTTGTCAGATTTAGCACAGCTAGCCATCATAAGGATAGAAATCGTTAAGATAAAGATTAATGATATTTTTTTCATTATTAGCCTCCATCATATTATTTCTTTATTAATTATTTTTGCATAATATTATATAGTCTTATTTTATTTTTACCATAATATAAGCATTGATATTTTCATATTCACTATTTTCCCAAAGCTCATAATTTAAGGATAGTACAACTATTTTAATAATTGCTTTATCATTCTCTGTAACAAACTCGGCCTCATCCATTGATATTTCACCATATCGTGGCTCTCTATCTATCAAATTATTAAATATACTACTTAAGGAATATCTGATAAGCTCGTTTTCCTGCCCATCCTTTATAATTAGATCACCTATTCCATTATTATAAACTTGCTCTATGGTATAATCATTAGCTCCCATTGGAGCAGTCTTAAGGGGATTAGCATAATCGTCTCCAAATAAATCAGCCTCAACGA
>JGI24709J26583_10000254_pt1 | contig 44325 bp, 54 predicted proteins | sample BioPla2DNA1_FD_26583 | JGI IMG/M metagenome (IMG submission 26583) | reverse complement strand
ATACTTATAGTTATCTAAAGCGTATATGTCTGTTCTCTCTTGCTCTAAATACTGTAAAGTTTCTCTATAGTCTTTCTCAGAACTGTAAGCATATGCTACGCCTGAAAAAGAACTTGTTATAAAAAGTACAAAAGCTAAAACTACTAATATTTTTCTCATTTTCTCGACCTCCTATAAATTATTATTTTTGTTCTTGTGTATAGTTTAGCATACTTATATTTACTTGTCAATACTATTATATAAAATAAAAAATATTCCATAAAAATAAATTATTTTTAGATAATAACCTACAAGAAAATATATGCTTAAAAAGCCGTAAAACACCCCTAGACCGTTTTTAACTGCCCTAGGGGTATTCTTATCCAGTTCTTTTTAATATACCCCTAAAAACGCTTTATATGCGTTTATGAGGGTTTAATTTTATTAAACAGGTGTCTACTAACTTCCTTTGAGATACTTTTATTGTACCACAAGCAGTTACACTAGCACCCGTAGGTTTATATCAGCCATATACAAACCTCACACACAGATAAGTACATTCTTACCAATAATATCGTTCCATAAACTGTACTTCGTATCATTATCGTGGCTTTTCGCCCTAAACTCTTGTAGCGTATACTTATCAAACTCCAAATCATATGGATTTACAGGACTGCTCCCGAGATTATACGGGTCACCCTCTATTTCCATACGAGTCTTTACTACATAGTATTCTCCATTGTATAACACAACTAGTATACTTGGTAGCCTAGTACACTCTACACTAGGTAACTTAAGTGCTAGTCCGTCACAAATCGTGGCATGCGCACCATTATCACTGTAACGTGTGTAATAACGGATATCTCGATTTAATTTCATACTTTATCCCTCCAATGTTTTTATTAGTTCATCAAGTATAGATTCAAATAAAGCTACCTCGTCACCTGTACATCTATAACGAATACCCTCAAACCAATCAGCTAATCGCTTATCCAAAGACACAGTTTCAATATACTTAGGTGATTCATACTTAGAACTCTTAGTTATCAGCTGTTGATAAGTTTCAGGAACAATAACAGCTTTATACCCGGAACAAAGGTTAGCCATTTCCTCTTGTCTTGATACCGGTACTGCATTATCCCCGTAGTCGTCCTTGAAAGTATCGTAAGCTACGTCATAAACACTTCTCTCAGTTGTGCCTAAGTAAAGGTATTGGCTTCCCGAGTATATAGCGTCGGCCTTACCTTCTTTAGCTAACTTCACTAACTTCTCAGGTTCTTTAGCTGTATTCCACATAGAGGAAGATAACCACTGTAAGTCAAAATCAGATACAAGCTTTCTATCTCTATCTAACTTAATAAACTGCGGCTTAAAGTCATAACCATACGCATACTGTCCGTAATCACATACATACAACCCATTAACATAAACTTTACCCTTATATCTTTCTTCTTCAAGTATACGCCCCTTAGGTGTTTCAATGATAGTTCCAACATCTTGTAAATGCAGATTGCTCTCTACGATTGCCTCATAATCCTCAGGCGTAATTCCTTCTACGGTAATTGTAAGATTGTGGTCGGGTACTGTTTGCCACACATACTTTCTATCGGTAAAGAAAGTAAGAATTTTGGTACCGTACTTTCTTGAATTGACAAATCGAGGTCTCCACACTTCCTTGACACCGTAATTATAAAAAGTCACAGGTTTGCCTAATCGGGTTAAAACTAAGGTAGCTACCTTATACCCCTCACCGTGCTGTCCAATAGTTCTTTCATCATTCTTCTTAGTCGTTGTACCCATTAACAAAGATTTAGCTTCCAATACCGAGTTCTTATTACCTATACGAAGTTCATTTACTCCGTCATACTCAAAAAACATCTCGTTATCTTCCATAACAGTCTGCTGGTCGATTGCATTTTGAAACAACTCTCGCACAGCTTCTACAACTCCCCAATTAGGTACATAATTGGGCGATAAGGATAATTCATATTTACTCATAATACTTAACCCCCTTAAAAACCATCAAAAAGTTACTTGTTAGTAGTCTACACTACTTGCACTTACTTGTCAACAACTAAATCTAAAGATACCTAAGTTTTACTTAATATTGACACAGGCATAGAAAAAGCAACTAACCGAAGTCAGTTGCTTTTAAATAACTTTAGACGTAATCAAGTATCCAATTAAAAGGACTTCCTTTCTCACCCATAGTGCTTAGTTCCTTATAAGGTGTACCTAAATATTGCCCTTTATGGTAATCAGACCCGCCTGAGGCTAATAATTTATTATCCACACAAAACTGAACTAAACTACGAGCGTCAGCCACACCCGCTGACGGATGTAAACATTCAATACCGTCTACAAAACCACTAACAGACCAAAGTAAGTCAACTACCTCAATAGCTTTATAGTAGTAAGGATGTGCTAATATAAGTTGTCCACCAGCTAATTTAACCAAAGCGGATATATCCATTAAAGTAAACGGGGCTCTTAAAGGTTCAATATAAATTAAAGAACCCTCAGACTGTCCATTATGATAAAAAGAAGCACCACTATCCATTAATTTACCTAGTATCTTTTTGTTTTCTGCATACTTACACAGTTCTTCATACACGGTATCATGAGCAAAACCACTCTTATTTAACGGGATAGTATCATCAAGTTTACACCCTAAATTCCTAACTCTTTCAAGAAGTTCACTAAAATAATAACGCTGCAAGTCACCTGAATACGCTTTCAGTATAGCCACGGTGTTGCTGAGTCTTTTAATATCAAAACCATAGGCTAACACTTCAATAACTTGCATTGTATCGCCTACCTTCACCTCAGTAGTCAATTCCGTACCTGTTAAAGATATTTTATTAGTCTTATGATAATTTATATCATTATGGTCGGTAACCGTCCAAACCAAATTATTCTTTAAGACATCTGAAATCTTATCTGGTGCTGTGACACCATCACTATTTGTTGTATGACAATGTAAATCAAATTCCATATCTATTACCCCCTTTAAGTATCGAGTTCGTACAGATTTTTACGAAAGGCCTATTATTTAACAAAATCTAACTTAAAGGGCAAATTATGAGATTACACAATATCATCTATGGAACCTGCCAATAAAATATGCGCTATCTCGTCCACATTATAATTAGGGTTTTGTACTATCTGCTGTATATCAGAAGCCTCAAAATCATAAGACTTATTAGCTAAATTAGTAGCTAAATCGTTAAGAATACCTTCAATATCCTTCAAGACTTTCTTGGGTTTTATCTTTTTAGCCTTATATAGTTCGGTGACTTCATTATACACCTGCGTCAACCCTGCTACCACCAATAAAACCTTAGCTACACCCACTTCAAAGTTTAAGATACGCTTCGTCCCTATAAAACTTAGTATATCTTCAACCTTATTTCCGCCTAAACAACGCTTAATAGCCGCTTCCTTATATCTACCGTAAAGGTCACCCCGTATATGACCTATCAACTCCGGGAGAGCTCGATTAAAGTATACATATGTATCAGCTAAGGAATAGGTCTGCATTTGGTCCTCTAATACCGTGTATAATGCGTCAAACTTTTGCCTATTAGTTAATAAACACGACAACATATCATTAGCTAGTTTAATATCATCAATCTCTGTTGTTTCCTCTAACTCTGTGGTTGCACTTATCTCACCGTGGTCTATTAGAGAGGCATAAACTTTAGACTTATCTATACCACAGACAGTACCTAAGATATCTACATACCCACGCAACTTAGCAAAGTCCTCTGCAGTACACTTAATCTTATCCTGTGATATTCCCTCAATAAAGGCTATAAAAGATAGCATAGCCTCCACAGGTGGTTTTTGAGCAGTATACAAGCTTTCAAATAAATCTGTGACATCATTAACTGCCCGTACCAACGACACAGATGCGTTATTAAATAACTTAGTTCGCACTTGCGTAATTATAGGTGTAGCTGTAAAAACCTGACCCTCAGGTTTAAATCTACTCCAAGTTTCAGTGTATTTCTCGTCAGCTACCTGCATAGCAGCTAGTACGTCCGCCCCCGAAGTCGAATACTTCATACTTAATAACATAACACTACCTCCTGAAAATTTTTATAGATTATGGTACATCTTGGAAACACTATACCACAGGCACCATAAAAAGTGCAACATTATTTTTACGAATCTTGGTATTTTATACATAAAAATCCCGCCACTAAGTGACGGGATTGTAAATTCAACACTCATGAAACCTTATTTAGAATAGCCTTTCCACCGTAATCGAGTTAGGTGTTACCATAACTAGCGCACACTTATATACAGAAACACACACGGTATTTCCTTTCTGATAAATTTCATTAGTGTGATGATGCCCATGTATATGTAGTCGGGGCTTTATTTTATCAACATACTCGGATAAAACCTGTAAACCACAATGGACTTTTTCACTACCGTCATAACACTTATCATGACTTAGAAGTATATCGGCCTTAGGGATGTTCAGCAGTTTAGCTTCGTCTTGTGTGTACATAAGCTCAGGTCCGTCTATATAACGAAGACAACCTCTCACACCGGTAAGCGTGTATCCTTTCATGGATACTGTGTTCAAATGTAAGTCTTTCTCTGCGTCAATTTGAGTATCGTGATTGCCTAATACTCCATAATCTACTCGGCGTATCTTGTCTATTGGCATATCCCCCAAAGTAACTACTAAATCAATATCTTCATAACTATCTATAAGAGCCTGTTGCTCCTGAGTTAAATGATTATGTACATCACTTAAAGCTAGTATTTTTATTGTCTGCATCTTACCTACCTCCCCATATAGTTCATTTTTCACTCAGTAAACATAAATAATAGCGACTCCACACCTTAATACCTAATCTAAGAGCGTCTAAATGTGCACCTCGTGTAAGTTCTACATTAGATAATATAACACCTTCATCCGCACCATACAATGTCTTACCTGTGTATATCTGTTCAACGGCCTCCCTAGATACCTTCGCCTTGGACCTAAGTTTACATTGAAAAGCAAATAACTTACCGTCTTTTCTAGCCAATATATCTACCCCGTGGTCGGTATGCCCGGTTAAACGAACTTCGGTATAACCGTTGTTACATAATAATTGAGCACAGTACTGCTCAAATTCCTTACCGTCTTTAAATTCCATACGGTCAAATGCATATATTTCGTCCATTTGGCCTCCCCATAAGACAAGTACCCGCAAATAAAACTTCTACGGGTACTTCTACGCAAGGTACTATTTAATAGTACACTTTCTCCTTAGTTGCTTTAATGATTAGTGTCTTATCACCCTCAGTATATGTTACATTACCCTTATCGTCAGTAATCGCACCCTCAAACCAGTAGTTGGTAAGTACGATACCCATATTGAGAGTACAAATAAACATTCTCTTTTCAAAGAGTTGTTTCTTAATCGAAGCTAACTGACTCTCACAGTAGGTAATCTTAGCTCTTACGGCTTCCTCACGAGAGATATCGCCTAGCTTAGCTATATGCTGCTGTAAACCTTGATACCAACTTGCCATCAACTCGCCACAGTAGTTCAAGGACTTCCCGGAAGCTAATTTCGTTAATACATCAGCACCCGAAGGTAAACTAGAACAACCCTTAATCGAATAGACAAGCTTACGAGTTTCGTAGTAATCCTCGCCCTTCTCAGCTTTGGTTACATTTACACCAACATAAGCAAGCTTACTATCCACACCATAATCCTTTAAGAGTTGTACTTGGTCGTCTGTCAACTTAGCAAACTCATACTTTTCTTCGCCTAGTTCGGCCTGAGCATCTTTCAAGATATAATTAGCCATCTTCTGTTCAGCCTCAAGCTTTAAACTCTCTAAAGTATTTGCAAATAAAACACTTAAATCCGTTACCTGTGTTACATACTTCTTATTGATTACAGGAAGTGTAGTTAGGTCAATCGTTACTAATTCTTTCTTGATTACATCCGTAGACGGAAATGCACCTGTAACCTCGAACTTAAAGCCTTCATTTTCAACTGCCAGTTGCTGCAACTGTTTTAAAGTAGAAGGAGTCACAGCAAATTGCACCTTATCCATATTCAAGTAACCATCTTTAATAATAGTCTGAGTTCTGTAAATATAGCTATTAATCTCAGGATTTAATCCCACTCTCTCTGCCTGTACAGGATTTAATGCCACCTTACCTGTAATCTTAGACCTTACAGATACATTAACCTTATCCTTGTTCAATACTAACTCTTTAAAGTCAGTAGCTATAATTCCTTCATCTCGTTTAAAATAATTATTACTTTCTGCCTGTGCTAATCCTATTCTCTTATAGTCCGTAGCATAGATATATTGAGTACCTTCGGCCTCAGCCAACATACGCAATAAGTCCATAACACAGAAAGCGTCTTCCTTAGGTAAGTAGTTAGCGTCGCATGTACCTGCATTACGTACAGATTCATCAAATACAGAATACTCTAAAACTCTCTGATAATCCGCACGCTCGGTATTAGTAAACGCATTAATTTGACCGTCCACAAGTGCTTTATCACCTAACATACCTGCTAAGATTTCAAGTGATTCCTGTTTCTTACCCCTGTAGTATAGATTGTACGCCAAAGCGTATAAGGCTGTTTGATTGTCTGAACACGCCTTACTGTCAAGTTCTTTGGTCTTATAGGTTACGCCATTAACTTCAAACTCAAAGTCAGAATCGCCATACAGAATAAAAGTATTGCCTACTTTATCAATAGTCCGTAAGCTTAACTCTTTTCCGAAATACTGTACGGTCTTAGAGTTTAAATAGACTATCTCAGCTTGGTCCGATAAAACTTCTATTGTTTCAAGCACCATTCCACTCAGCTTAGAGTAGTTATGTGTGAAGATGTTGGAAAGTTCNGTTATCTTACTGTTATGAATGAACTGACCGAACAGAGTCTTTGACGACATATCTCTTAGAAGCTCAGCATTATAGTAGTTACCGTAACCAATAGTGTTAAGTGCAAGCACCTCGTCTTTCCACCCGTCAATAGCTACATTAATTCTATCAATCTCCTCTTTCTCGCTCCAAGGTACCACTGGACAACCGTCTGTGAACAAGCTAATCGAGAAATTAGGACACATAGCCTTTAAATCGGCAATAACTTCACTAACTTCTTGTAAGGGTTCACTAAAACATGTCAATCCCACAGTGGATTTCAACGAATCTAATAGATTTACCAAGTTAGAATCATTCTTAGCACCCTTAATTAATGTCTTACACTGTCCGGCCCCGCTAAACCATATCACTGATATAATATCAGTTTCAGGTATAATACGTAGGGCTGCCTTAGTGTTTTCAATGGCTGTATCTATATCGCCATACATAGAACCGGAACGGTCTAAAATAAAAACATTATGTAATTGCTCAACAGTCTTCTTTATAGTCTTTTCCTCAGCTGTGTAGTCCACAAAACAGATGACTTTATCACCTGTTTTTAAAACATTCATATGCATATCATTTAACCTCCTTATACTTTACTATCAATTTGTATAAGGCCCGATATTTTATTTGCGTCAAACAATATAATAGCACCACATATTTGTGGTGCTATTATACATAAACTTCTTTACTTTTTATCTAATTGATTATAAAATCGTCAAGTGTCTTATACTCCTTAAATTGATTAAATCCTTTTTCTTTTAACTCATTACGCAACTTCTCTAATTCCTCGGGTGTGGTTAAGTGCTTAGGTATACTGTATTGTATAGGTACTAAGTGTGGTTGACCGGACACATATTTTGAGGAAGCTATGAAGGTCATAGCGTAGCCTTTTTTAACAGCAGCCTTGTAATCTTTTTCGTCCAAAGATATACTCATTATAGTGTCTAAAAATAACTCCTCGTCTGTCGCCAAACCAAAATCGTCGGGATATTCTTTAAAATACTCTTTTGCTCTTTTGATAACCTCATCTCGAACTTCCCTAGAAATTAATTCTACATGTGAGGGTCCTCCCCAAGAGTCCTCCGAATAAAACCCTATTTTCTTCCCGTCCATGTATATGTTTCCTTGGTAGTTTTCACCGTCGTGCCCTCTGAATTTTTTAATTCCTTTTAGTGATATTCCTTTTACAGTTGCCATAAGTTTTACCTCCTATATGCTATGATTTTATTAATTTCCTTTGTTACTTGTACTTAGTGTACTATACTTGTGTTTACTTGTCAATACTTCATTAAAATAAATTTTAAAAGCACTACATTGAGATTATGTAGTGCTTTTCTTTACTTACCTTGCTATCTTATCACGCACAGCTGTTAGTAAAAAACCTAATCGGTTTTCACCTTGCCACAACAACGGATTATCGGAAGATGGATGGTCGCTATTTAATTTTATACCCCATATAGCGTCATAAGGAGAAGCTTCTACAAAAACACAACCCGTGGGACAACCTAATAAATACTCTTTTAAAGCTGTATTTTGTGTGAATTTAGCTTCTAAGCCAACTAACATTATATCAGGTATCTGAGAGTCCCAAATCGCTCTCTCAAAGCCAAAAACAGCTCTACCTAAACGTTTTATATCACTCGGATTAGACGAAGACATAATCTTCGAATAAATCGCTCTATTGTACTCAGGGTTACTTTCCTCAAACATAAGAGCCTTCTGAGCCATCATATACTGCTCGATACAATTATAACTAGTACCCGCAACCGTAAAGTCACTTAGATACCAATTACTTAAGCAAGCCTCGTCTACCGAATCTCGAAGTCGTGGTATATGACCATAAAACTTTTTCAATATAAGCTGACCTTTATCATACATATTAATCACGTCTTGTAGAGATAGCATTTAATTCCCCCTCTACCTATTAGGTTTATACGCAGGTATGGGATTTACCTTGTGGAGATTCATTTGATGCATTTTATCTATGCGTGCTTTGATATCAGCCTCAGGTTCAACTCCATATCGTATATACTTATCCAGAATATCGTAGGTAAAGCCAAAGTTTTCTTCATCCGTGGTACCGCATAGGCCATCCTCAGGAACTTTATCCACAAACTGTGTGGGTAAACCTAATTCTCTACCTATAGCTTTAATTTCTGTCACGGTTAGATTAGCTAACGGACTGAAATCACCCGCAGAATCACCATACTTAGTGGCAAAACCTACCCAATCTTCACTTAAATTACTCGTATTGGCTACACGACCCCCAATAGAACCGGATACAGCGTATAAAACTGTCATACGTATACGGGCTGGGGTATTGTTGAAAATCACTGGATTAGGTTTCTTATACTCATTATCCTCGTCGGGTATAAAGACCATAATATTAGCGTGTAGCAATGACATGTATACTTGGTAAACCATACTACCTATATTTACTTCTGTACGTTCTATACCTAAGTGATTACATACGGCATACGCTGTGTCTATATCCTGTTGCTCCCCATCAGGCATAAGTACACCAAACACACGCTCCTTACCCAACGCCTCTACACATAAGGCAGCCACTATGGAACTGTCTTTACCGCCACTGATACCTATAACGGCCTTTGTTTCAGGTGACGCATTGTTCTTGAAGTAGTCCTTAATCCACTCGACCAATTCATTCTTTACCAGCTTTGCATTAAACATCGCTTAACCCTCCATTTTCGATTTCTGTAATTAACCGTAGTAAAACCTCATAACTCTCTCTTAATCCCGCCCTATCGTCCAATAATACATTGTAATATAGCTTATTTGCCTCAGGTGTAGGAGATTTAGCTGAGTGTTGGTTTACCTTATCGTATGGTATCTCATTTTCACGCAAATACCTATGTATAAAGCGTATACGCTCCGTATCTGTCCTATTTACACAGCTTGTTATGAGTATCTCAGCATACGGTCTCCACCTGCGTAATAGCTCGATTACATCATTGTAGGACCTACCCTTCTTATGAAAATCATATAGCGTGTCATCAAAGTCACACGCTATAATGAGTCCACCATACTTTAAGTACTCATCACGCAATCTCGCATATACATTATCTGTGTTCAAATAAAAGTCTGTACTTTTCACTAATAACACTCCTTTAAAACTGTCCGTTATGCAATCTATCTCTAATTTCAGATAATGTCTGCTCTTTCACCATCTTACCGTTACAAAACACTGTTTTCAATAAGTTATCACCTGCAAACATTTTGATAGTATCAGGTGTAAAGCCGTCTTTATAGGTCAGCTTGCCCTCGGCATCTCGATACACTACACACATACCCTTCTGTGACTTCTTGAAGTTACCTGTATCGGTCTTAGGGTCCTTGAATATAGGAATTTGCTTACCATTGACTTCACAGTAGGTTGCTTTCACAGCTTTTCCATATGTATCTCTGGTAAAAGGTGAAAGCGTAGGTCCTGAAAGTGATTTTCTTAGTAAGTCTACTGTTTTTAGACACTCCCTACCCTCACCATAAGCCGAAGTCAAAAGAAACTCAATAGAATCCAATGCCGCTATAAGTTCGGGGTCTGTATCTTGTTCAAGACATTGCATAGAGAAACTGCCTACGCCCAATAAAACATTATTACAAGCAAACCCATTCTCTACAAGAATTTTATATATGCTGTCGGCCCTTTGAGGTGTAATACTATCTCCATATATGACTTTAATATGACTATCCAATACTTTATAACCCTTAGAGTTAGTTGTACCACCAAAACTCTCCCAAAGCTTAAATACTGTCTCAGTAACTATCTCAACAGGGTCACCACTGTCACCACGAATACCTAAATATCCCCCGTGGTTCAGTATTTCTTCTTTAAGACTTGGTAAAATGTTATCTACTAAATTCCAATAATCATAACTGTCTGATACCATACTATACCCATTGTTCGGATATATCTCTGTTAGTAATCTCTTAACCATACTAATTTCATCACCGTCAACAGCATAGTTACTGTTCATAACTGAATGTTCGGTTGAAATAGCTCCGTATGCTACGGCCTCCTTAGTACAATCACAATTATAGTAATCCTCTAAGTACATAACAGCAGGNACAGTAGCNGTATTCACAAAGGATAGGCAAAAAGCAGCACTAGACTTGATAGCACTTTCAATGCTTTCTTGACCTCTCATACTGAAGTCACCTAAAGCACGACTGCGAGGAACATTGTCGTCTACACTAATANCNTANTATTTATTTACGATTTGTCTATACCTATATCCCACATTGGCAGATACCTGAGCATGCCATAAAGAACAACTTAGGGCAGTTTCAAGCGTATTTACCAACCAAGCAAAGTCTTCATGTGTGTTAGTAATCTGTAACATCGGAACTCTCATGGGNACACGAGTCCCTTCGTCAATCGCCTTTATTTCTATCGGAAGATAACCTAAATCGTGTAACTTCTCAAGCTTTTTATAGTCCACAATGCCCTTACCTAAGGTATTGTCAATAATACGCTTATATTCCCCAACAGCTTCTTCTTTAGGTATACCAAAGAATTGTGTATTAAAATCCTCTATAAGTATCTCTTTGATAAAACCTTGTAAGCCAAACATAACTAATTCATCTTCACCCCTAAGACGTGACATACGAGGCGTGTCATAAGATACAATCTTCGTAATTCCTTTTGGATACTGCTCATTATGAGTAGTCTTATAGTAATCAACTAATAACAATGGATTGCTTTTACGCATTTTCCTTCCCCCCTATTACTTCTATCAGGCTATGTTCACCTGTATAAATACTATTTGTTGTATATATCTTTTTGAATAAACCACTCTTGATTAAGTCACCTTTTAATATATTGTTCTCGCAATGAGTTACATACAGATATATGTTCTCGGCTCCCATTTCTTTTAGTGACTGTGCTGCTCTATAAAAGGTGCCACCATAACTGCAAATATCGTCAACTATAAGAACATCAAACTTCCTCGTAGGTAGTTGTCCTTTAACTTCTAAACTGGTTACTGTTCCGTTCTCACGAACCTTGATACCAAAACAACTAGGATAGTTAATTTTCTTAGCATATCGTTTACTTGCCCCTTCATCAGGGAAGAAGATAATGGTTTCTCTATTAGACACACCCGCAAATAAATCCTCTATCAAGTCGTTTATTATAGGTGTGACAGGTTCTTGTATCACATTATCTAGCATACCCACAGATACATGGGAATGTGCGTCACGGACGACCACACTATCGAATTTTAGACTATTTATAAAATTACAAAAATACTTTAGCGTGAATACTGTCTCGTCGTCATCTACCCTATCTAAACGAGCATTAGGTATATAAGGCATAACTAAATGAAGTTCTTTTACCCTATGATACGCTTTTAAATGATTGGCTATGTAATACAGCAATATATCCTCGTTCTTCTCATACAACCACTCTATCGTCGCTATACTACCCTCGATTTCGATTTTTATTGACGGAGTCCCATCAGGAAACTCCCCTAATTTAAGCACATTCCCATTTATCTTAAACATTTTCTACGCCTCCAAACTATTATTCTTCATTCGTTCTATAGCTTGACTGAGTTCGTTATGTGGGTCTTTCCATGTGGACGGCTTGATTACCTTACCGTCTGCATTATAATGCGCCTTACCATCTTCCCATAACTTAGACATATTAGCTGCTTGAACGATATCAAATAAAACTTTACCGTCTACACCCATCTCTACTAAGGTACCTAGGGCAAAGTAAATAACATCCACCATTGCATCGGCCTGTTCTACTAAATCCCCTTCTCGCACGGCTTCTAGGAACTCGTCTATTTCTTCCTTCATCCATTTGTATCTCGCCTGTGCTCGCTCAGGTGTCATTAATGTAGGTGTTTCAGCAATCGGATGCCCGAAAGCTCTATGAAACTCTTTTACTGCGTTCTGTTCGTCTCTCATTTGTCTAGGCCTCCCAGTTGATTACATTTACTTGACACATCTTCATTGTTAGTAATGCTGCGTTATGACTTTCCACAGTAACTCCTGCACAACAAGTGGCGTCAACCGTAATGGTAAGCTCAGGGAATTTCGCCTTGAATATAAGTGCATTAGATATGACACATATGTCGGTACAAAGACCCATTAACTCAACTTCAACAACCTCATAACCCTTAGTAGCTAAATCCTGTATAAGCTGATAAACAAGGTCCGCTAATTGCAGTGAGCCAAATGTAGGCTTATTAATAATACGAACATCATAATCCTCAGGATATACACCCTCAACAATTTCCCAACCCCAAGTGCCTTCAATACAATGCTCCACAGGTAAATATTTACCCTCTTGTGTCTGCAAATAGTTCTTGTTATGTGTATCTCGGGTAAGCCAAATCACATCTCCTCGGTTAGCAGACTCAGTTAATTTCCTTTTGACATTAGGTATAATTGCCATTGCTTCCTTTGTACCTAACGCCCCCTTAGTAGCGTTTGCAAAATCATTCTGTAAATCAACACCTATTCGTAATGCTATCTTTTTCATATTAATTTCCCTCCACTTTCTTTATATATATTTTAGCAGGTCTATGACCTTTATCGCTCGTATATCGGTCTGTTTCTACTACCATAGGAGCTATCTTCCTACGGAAGTTCGCAGCTACTTCCTTCTTTCCCATAACTGTTTCATAAACATTCTGTAACTGAGTTAAGGTAAACTCCTCAGGTAAGAGATGAAAGACTATATCTGTATAGCCTAATTTGCCCCGTAGACGCTCTAAAGCTGTCTGAATGATATTATAGTGGTCAAATCCTAAGTCAGCCTGTGTGAGCTCAATATCGCCTTTCTGAAAGGTTATTTGATTATCGTTACCCACATTAACTATAAACCACTCACCGTCAACCTGTACCTCGGACTCCGTTATCAAACCTAAATAGGTTATAGAAATAACACGACCCCTAGAATCACGTGCTATGTCACTAAAGGTATACAGTTGCTCTAAGTAACACTCAATGTCACCCGATTTCTCTGATAACTTACGCTTAACGTTATCCTCGGGAATTTCATCTATATTGAGAAATCCCCCCGGTATACACCACTTGCCGATAAAAGGCTCGCAAGGTCTGTTATACAGCAGAACACTTAATTTAGTCTCGGGTAACTTACGATAACTGTCAGCCTCCTGTGTAGCTATACGAAAAACTACTACGTCTGTACACACAAAAGGTCGCTCATAGTCGTAAATACTCGCCATAACTTCAACTCCTTACTCTTGTTATTCTGTTATTATCATTGTGTTACTATCAATACTACCATATGAGTTGGTCGTTGTCAATAGATAAAATAAAAAAATACCACAATCTTTTTCAGACTGTGGTATCTGTTAGCCTACGCCCATTTAACTACTTTGACTATAGTGTACTTTTTACCTACGGCTTTCTGTACCTTTGATTTTGCTGACTGCGTAGTTAGAGCTTTTATCCAAAACTCCTGTAATGGTGCGTTCGTGTTACCTTTCTCTCTGTAATACACCCGATACTCGTTCATACTTTGCCACCTTCTTTCTTATAGTCTATTATACAACTTAGTAGGCACACAGTGTTGTCCTTAGAGCAAATAAAACTATCGCTTTCGGTTACTTAATATACGCATACCAAAGCTTAATGCGTATATTAAGTTACACCCAGCTAATATGTAGGCAAGATAATTGTGTGCCATATACCCCCACAAACCGGCTAATACACAGCCGAGAATACCTAGCACAAAGCACAAACCATCACGAGATTTCCTAGCCTGAGCAATAATCACTTCGGGTGATGGTGCATTAGCTTTTCCTTTTTTACCTTTCATAGCAGCACGTCGCTCCGCTCTGTTCATTTACTAACCTCCAACTATATTTAGTCGCCCATATGCTTAAGTATTTGGTTCATAATAATTACCCCAACAATATTACTTAATTAATAAGCCTTTTTCATCTTGCATCTTGTCATGAAGTCTTGAGAGGTAAGAGTCTCGGCCCGCAACTAATTCCTTAAAAGCGGCGTCAGTTTTCCTACGCATTTCAAGCTCCAATAAAAACATCAGAATTTGCTCGTTATCTTCATCCCAAGTATCCTGAGTATCCCTTTGCTGCTGCATTTCTTTTATTAAGTAACTCAACTGTTTATCACTGGTGTAATTAAGCATATATATATATACTACCTCCTGTTAATTAGCCACAAATATATGTCCTACAAACTCCCCTTCAAAAACCATATAAGAACCTAAGTAGTCATCCTTGCTCATAAACGGCATAGGGTTACCTGTACCTACAATCACAAGAGTTATTTCCTGTTCAGGTTCCTCATCGTCTACAAGACACCACAAACAAGGGATATTACGCTGAGTGTCAATTTTTAAGACTTGTTCCTTAAACCCGCTCGCTCCTACTAAACCCGGTACTTTGATAGTTTGTACATCCGTGGTTATTAACGGATATTTATATATTCTTCTCATACATCTTCCTCCTCGTATTCTTCTCCGATGTAATCATATAAATCTTGCTCTGGATGGTCTTTTACAGGATATTGCGGATACACTGATTTCTGCATTAACCTACCGTCCACATATTGCTTATAGTATTTGACTGCCAACTCCCTAGGTATTTCTTTTTGCTTTCCTGTGATGGTACATTTACTACCATCGCTATACACGAGCTTTATTTTCTACATAATCGTTTCCTTAGCACTGGTGTGTTTTAGCATATGTATCTTCTTTCAGTTTTCCTCATACTGTGTCACTACACCAGCATTACTACAAACCCGGACCGCCATATCTAAGTCATAAAAGACCGTTTTTCCTACATCAGCCTTAGAAAATCTTTGCCTATCAAACCCGCAAGATAACCCCGTATACGGATAAAAGGTAAACAACTCTGTGTATCCCGCCAAAAGAACGTCCTCATCCAAATACCATGCTTGTCGCCTAGTAGGTTTATAGTTTACGTGGAAAAAATACATCCCTACAAATAGTCCAACTAACACACTTAAAAACGCTATTATACAAACCACTATTATATTTCTCTTTGCTAGAATTGACCCTAGCGTAGCATAGATAGGACAAGCAATCGTTATTGCAGACGAGATTAGTATAACTATCTTGTTACGTTTATCTTGACTTAGTTTTTTCATTACTTACACCCCCTTTATTCTTGTATAATTCGAGCCCTACCGTATAAATCAGCTTTAAGGTTCACGGTTTGCCCTGAATCTACATAAACCCAATCGGCTTTGGTTACCGTATATTTATGTTCTTTACCTTTTTTATTTACGGTATGTATATAATAAGTTTCTATTAAATTCCCTGTTCTTTCTTCACCTAACTTAAAGCCATCTTTTGGTTCTGATAAAACATATTCGCCTATATAATCATTTTTATCAGACCCGAAAGTGTCCACAGTTCTCGTCACTACCCACCTATCAATTTCATAGTAATACTTAGTTTTATACACGGGTTCTTGACGATATACAGGAACTTGCTCCGTAGTGTAGTAAGTTTCGTATTCAGGTACTTGGGTGGTTATTTCTTCAAAGTAACCATTTCCTAAGTCATTATACCCTGTAACTTCTGTACGATATCCTGAAATACGCTGGTTCGCTACTTGTATAGTGTCGTAATGGTCTAAAACTTCTTCATAAGTATAAATTTCATTGCTAGTCTTAGTGAGCCTAGCGTTACTCGGTAAACTCCAACCATCTTCAGTTACAGTTTTGTATTGCTCTATCTCCAAAGACTTTTCCCACGAAAAGCCTGTAACCGTAACTTCCTTAGGTTTACTAAACTGCTTAATACCTAAGACTGAAAGCACTAAGAGTAAAACGATTACAACGGAAATCCCTAGGATTTTTAGTTTACTTGCAGAAGATTTAGCTTTTAAAGGGAAACCACCTGTAGCTTCGAACTGCCTACGGGTAGCTGCTTTTTCATCTTCCCTAGCTCTCATTTCAAAATAATTTTCTTCACTTTCTGATTTTGAAGCACCGCACGATTTACATGCAGAAACGCTGTCTGAATTTAGTTGACGGCAAAAACTACACAGCCAATTAGGGTTTCTTGAAATATGTCTTGATTGATTCTCATCCACATATTTTTTATCAAGCATATAAAATCTTGTTTCCTCACCCCTTGGCTTACCACAATTAGGACATTCCCTAGAACGTCCTCTTATCGCTCGGGTGCCACAAGAACTGCAATCCCAATAGCCTTCAATTAATTTCCCCATTGAACTCCCCCTGTATGGCGTTATTATTTAACTTTTATATGGTATGCCAATTACTAGAAGAATCCCAATGAGGATTTTCGTTCCAAAGAGTAACCACAAGCTTAGCTACCTCGGCAGAAGTAGTTTCATCTAAACTTGCAAAATCGGTGCCTATATCTAAGGTGTCGTCATCCAAGGACTTTGTATAACACCACCATTGTAAGTCGTTCATATCAAATGCCTCACTGAACTGTACACCTTCCATACCACTAACATCTATATTGGCATACACTATCTCGCCGTTTACTTCTATCTCAACCTCAAATGACTCATATGGATATATCGTCGCTACTGTCCTATATTTAGTCGCTTTTATCTTAGGCTTATTCTCTACCAAAGACATAGCCGCTAGACTATTAACCTTATTCTGCATAAAAGCTTCTATTTCACCCTTGGCCTCCTGTGTAGTCTTCTCCATCTGCTCATTGAACATCTGATAGGTAAATTTTGCATTACCACTAACTTCAGCCTGAACTTTGTATAATTTAGATAAAATCTCCTCTCGGTCCCTCTTACTTATAGCCTTCTTCTCATTAAATAATGCCGATACCTCTTGTACTAAACTGTGCATAGTTTCATTTGCACTATCCAATTGTTGTGCGAACTCAGACTCAAACTGCTGTTTCTTATCCACAAACGGGCAAGGTTCTATCGGCTGTCCTTGAATAGCTCTAATGGTGACAGGTACTCCTGAACCGTGGTTTAATGAAGTTATCGCTTCCGCAAATTGAGAATAACTCATTTCCACAGACATAATCTCTCGATTACCAAAATACCAATCTCTGTTTAATTCTCTACTTACTTCACCTTCTCTAATATATAATCGTATTGTATCCCTATGCTGTATAGAACTACCAAATAAAGCTGTTGTACCTCCACTTACCCTACAAAACTGTAACATTCCATAACTAGGATGTTTTTCCTTCTTCTCTAACATATTATTTACCTCCCATATCTGATAATAATTCTTCCAATAACTGCTCTTTCTTACATAGGTTAATAAAAAGCTTTTCTTCCTGTAGCGTAAGAGAATACCCCGTCTTGACAGGCTCTTGCTCTACTATCCTAAATAGGTGCAAATGAGCGAAATCCACACGATTTTCTTTAATAAGTATAAGTGAATCACCTACTCTATGCCTTTTCTCTGCGATAACAGTCATATGTGTGTTGATTTTCTCTGTGTCAGATACAATAAAACCCGTAACCTGTGGGTTAAAAGGTTTTGGTTGACTCTGCGACCTCATTCTATTACGCATTACCATTCCTAAAGCCAGTTCGGATTGCCTATTCATATAGTGTATCCCCTTCCTTAATGTTTGTAATCACGTTGTTAGTTACAAGTATACACAAGTATAAACAAGTTGCCAATAGTAAATTATAAAAAATACCACAATTCTCGACGATTGTGGTAAGTAGAAATCAGATACAATAATTAAATCGAAAACTTCTCTATGTAGACGAGAATACTATGTAAATTTTCAGTTTATTAGATGTTTTAGTTGCTTATTTAATCTTTTTATCGTATAATAGCATCTGAAGTTAAACAATATACCTCGTTTCTTCGTATACATAAAGAGCAACTCAAAGGCAATAGAGTTATCTAAGAACATAAGACTAAAATCTATTGGAGTAAGTTCATTGAAATGTTCAGTATCCCCCATAAACTCAACTAAAAGTGCTTGTTGTTCAGGATTTAAACCGCCGCCAATAAAATGAAAGTAAAAACAATCTAACCTTAACCCCTGCATAGCTTTAAATTCCTGATTAGCGACTTTCCAACGTAATTTGGTTAAAAATTCATTGTGGTCAGTCGTTTTCATTTGACTCATATACACGTATCCCCTTTCATTAAACCCATTATTAAGTACACTTAAAATAATTTAGTTTTCCTCTTTCTTTCAGGTTAAAAGTAGTAGATAACCACTATTACTTTTAACCTTTTACTTTGTCTATACGCCTTAATCAAGGCCTACATACACCAATAAAACTATTGAATAAAAAAGGGTGTGCTATACACCCTTCGTAAAGAATTATCTTAAATAATATGTGTCTATCGGTCGACTGGTATCTCGTTTATTACTTCTCTCATAAACTACTACTTTAAAGATACCTGTATATACCTTAAATATCTGATAGGTTCTTCGAGGCGTCGTAATCTCAAACCCTGAGTAGTAACCCCGATATAAACTGCCTCGGAAATGTGCCTCTAATGCAGCTTTCTCGGTTACAGTTACTTCCTTTGTGTTTATATTCTCTCGCTTAGCCTTTATACCGTAGTCGAATAAATCTCTTGTCTGCAACATTATCTTCTTCATAAACTAACACCCCCTTATATATACTTAACGAGGTCTGGCCTAGTACAAAATACTTCGCTGTTAGTTAGTCTTTAACGTATATGTATGGAAGATTAATCCCCGTTCCTTCGCTTCTTCTATGGGTACTAAGTAACCATACCCCATAGTAGCATAATCATATGGATTTCGAAACTCTACAAGTGGAAAACCTGACGCCTCCTCTCGCATCTGCCTCCACCAAATTAAATAACCACAATCATTTACAGTGTCATGGTAGCATAAGATATCGGCTAAACAATAGTGCATCCAACCCTTAGCTGTCTTAGTACTTCGCTCCATTTTATGCTCGATAAATAGATTTCCCGTGGTATGTACCTTATTATCAGATTTGACGACTACTCGAAACATCCAACGCTTAGGGTCATAGATTTCAAAGCTTATACCTATACTCTGCGAGATAACATCATCTTGCCGGTCTATGACGTTATATCCTTGTTTCCTGAAGTAGTCTTGCACTCGGAATGTGGTTACACGACTTTCTTCTAACATTGTCTCAAACTCACGCTTCTGTGGAAATAGCTCATTTATGTTTGACTTATCGGACATTCGCTTTATCCCTCCTTAACACATACTACAAACTCTATTTAACTATATCTCATCAGGCCTCTAAAAAGGTGTAACGCCATAAAGACATTACACCTTTTCTACTATTGCTTATGCTTAGTTTTATATGATTCAACCATCCTCTTTACCATTTCGCCACCAATACTGCCTGCCTGACGAGAGGGTAAATCCCCATTATAACCTTGTTTTAACTGGATACCTAATTCAGAAGCTACCTCGGTTTTCATAGCTTCTAATATTGGACTTCTTGAGTTCTTCTTAGCCATAAGCTATACCTCCTTTATTCAGTTTATACAAGGTATAGTATGCCAAGAAAACTACTCGTAATACAAAAAAGGTGCTGGTAAGTTCTACCTTAGACAACTATAACTTTTCTTATGCGACATCTACACTCGTCGGCCTCGGTTACAGCTTATAGCTGAACTACATTAATATCGCCGGTTCTCGTTTTATAAAAATCCTCGTATAAATCTTTGTATAATAACCTATAAAACCCACAGTCCTGATAAAGCGGAGTTATCACCACTGAGATATCAGGCGCTTGGACGTCTTATTCGCTGCTTAATATTAAAGACTCAGTTGTCCTCGGTTTGTAGGTTCAACTTCCTCAGGTTCTTTAGCTACCTTAGATATAGATGTAATATGGTCGTCTGCCTCAATAGAGATTAGTTTAGCTCCCATGGTATGCCTACTTAATAATGGCACAACATTAGCTTTAATACGGATTACTACACCAGCAGTATTAACCAACATTAACTCGTCATCTTCGTCACAAGTTAAGATACTAGATAACTCCCCGGTTTTAGCTGACACCTTATAAGCTAACATACCTTTAATTCCTCTGTTTTTAATAGGGAACTCAGAAACAGCAGTAGCTTTACCGTAACCTTTATCTGATACAAAGACTATCTTATCTGCATCAGTACAGGCTACAAAGCCAATCACATAGTTATCGTCACTTGTTCTAATAGCACGGACACCTATAGCACTTCGTCCTGTATTACGAACAGCAGATGACTCAAATCTACATCCTATTCCTGTATTAGTTGCTACAAAGATAGTTTCATTGTCAGATACAATCGCTACTTGCACAAGTTCGTCACCATCTACAATATTAATTGCAATTAAACCGTTTTGACGACTAGTTACATATTCACTTACATATGTTTTCTTGATAGTACCTTTCTTAGTAATCATTACAAAGCTATCTTTATTATTCTTGCTTAAATCCCTAATCGGTATTATAGCTTTCACTTGCTCGTCAGAGTCTAAGTTAAGTAAATTTACAATCGCTGTTCCCTTAGCATTTCTACCGGCCTCAGGAATTTCATACGCTTTCTTCATATAAACTTTACCCTTATTAGTAAAGAATAATATATGGTCATGCGTCATACACACCAATAAATCCTTGACTATATCAGCGTCTCGGGTTTGCATACCTATTACACCTTTACCACCACGCCTCTGACTCTTATAGGTAGTTGCAGGTAGTCGCTTAATATACCCTATATTAGTCATAGTGACTACACATTGTTCGTCCGCAATTAAATCAGCTGCGTCAAAATCGTCTACCTGTAATACTATTTTGGTTCTACGAGCATCTCCAAAGTTCTTTGCAATATCAACGAGTTCCTCACGTATTACGCCGTATAAAACTCGTTCATCTGCTAAGATACTCTTTAGCCACTCGATTTTTTCTTGCAACTCATCATATTCTTTTTGTAACTTACCTCTCTCTAAACCAGTCAATGCTCTTAAACGCATTTCTACAATAGCAGTAGCCTGAACGTCACTTAACCCAAAACGTGCCATTAAGTTTGTTTTAGCTTCTGTACTGTCACTAGACGCTCTAATAATGTTTATTACTTCGTCTATATGGTCTAATGCTATAAACAGTCCAGCTAAGATATGGGCGCGTTTCTCTGCTTTGTCTAATTCAAAAACAGTTCTACGAGTAATCACATCTTTTTGATGGTCTAAGTACACCTGAACTAAGTCCAATAAAGTCAATACCTTAGGCTCATTATTCACTAGTGCTAAATTGATTATGCTAAATGTATCCTGTAACTGAGTGAACTTATATAATTGATTTAAAACGATATTAGGGTTTACATCACGCCTTAACTCAATGACAATTCGGATACCGTTTCTATCAGATTCATCTCTGAGGTCAGTAATTCCGTCAACCTTTTTCTCTTTAACTAAATCAGCTATTTTCTCTACGATTTTCGATTTATTTACTTGATAAGGTATCTCGCTTACGATAATCGTATGTCTACCCCTAGCATCTTTCTCTATCTTGGCTTTCGCTCGTACTGTAATCTTACCTCGGCCTGTTCTATAAGCTTCCTTAACTCCATTTAAACCTAGAATTAACCCACCTGTAGGAAAGTCCGGAGCAGTTACAATCTCCATCAATTCGTCAACAGTAGTTTCTTTACCAGCTACTCTGTTATCTATTAACTTGCATATAGCGTCTACAACCTCATTTAAGTTGTGTGGTGGCATATTAGTTGCCATACCTACCGCAATACCCGAAGAACCATTTACCAATAAATTCGGTAACTTGGCAGGCAACACAGTAGGTTCATTTAACTCCTCGTCATAGTTCTTCATAAAATCTACTGTATTCTTATCTATGTCCTCTAACATTTTAAGAGACAATTTCAATAATTTAGCCTCAGTATAACGTTGAGCCGCCGCACAGTCACCGTCAATAGAACCAAAGTTACCGTGTCCATCTACAAGTGGATAGCGCATAGAAAAAGGCTGTGCCATACGAACCATAGCGTCGTATATAGAAGTGTCACCGTGAGGGTGATATTTACCCATTGTATCACCGACAATACGCGCTGACTTCTTATATCCCTTAGAAGGCTCTAATCCTAACTCATTCATAGAATATAGGAACCTACGGTGTACTGGCTTCAATCCGTCACGGGCGTCAGGTAATGCTCGAGATACAATTACACTCATGGCATATTCACCATAGCATTTCTCCATTTCTTGCTCTAACTCACGTGGTACTATACCCCTATGTACTTCGACTGTATCTTTATCCAATAAAACATCTTTATCTGACATATCTGATTATCCTCCCTATATATCTAAATTAGTTACTCGTTTTGCGTAGTCTACAATAAACTCTCTACGGGGTTCTACCCTATCTCCCATAAGTCTCCTGAAAATCTTATCGGCCTTTACAGCGTCGGTTACCTGAACTTGTAATAATACACGCTTTTCAGGGTCCATTGTAGTCTCCCAAAGTTGGTCTGCGTCCATCTCACCAAGACCTTTATAACGCTGAATAGGTTTGTTTCCGTCACGACCTATCTTGTCTAAAATCTCGCTAAGTTCAGCATCTGAATACGCATAATACTCCTGCTTACCTTTACTGACCTTAAATAAGGGTGGCTGTGCTATGTATAAATGACCTTCCGTGATTAACTGCGGCATAAAACGATATATGAAAGTTAATAGTAAGGTACGGATATGAGCACCGTCAACGTCAGCGTCAGTCATTATAATTATCTTGTGATACCTAAGTTTAGATATATCAAAGTCTTCGCCTATACCTACACCAAATGCAGTTATCATAGCCTTGATTTCTTCATTCTGCAGTATCTTATCAAGTCTAGCCTTTTCTACATTTAATATTTTACCTCGTAGAGGTAAAATAGCCTGTGTCTGTGATGTTCTAGCAGTCTTTGCTGAACCTCCCGCAGAATCTCCCTCAACTATATAAAGTTCACACTTACTAGCGTCTTTCTCTAAGCAATCAGCTAGTTTACCCGGCATACGACCAACTTCCAAAGCACTCTTACGCCTTACTAAATCACGGGCTCTTTTAGCTGACTCTCTTGCTCGTTGAGCTATAATTGCTTTATCTACTATGGCTTTAGCAACACTCGGATTTTCTTCTAAGTAGTACTCTAAATACTTACAAAGTACTGTATCAACAGCTATTCTCGCTTCGGTACTACCTAGCTTACCTTTGGTTTGACCTTCAAATTGAGGCTCTTTAATCTTAACTGATACAATAGCAGATAAACCCTCACGAATATCCTCACCACTTAGCTTTGCGTCTTTTAATAAGTTATTACGCTTTACATACTCATTTACACTACGAGTTAAAGCTGCTCTGAATCCAGCTACATGCATACCACCATCTATGGTGTTTATGTTATTTACAAAAGAAATAACGCTTTCATTATAGGTTTCTGTATATTGAAAAGCTATCTCAACATTGACATCATTGACAGTTTCTTCGCAATAAAAGATATCATCTACAATGACATCTTTATCTTCATTGATATACGCTACAAACTCCTTGATTCCACCTTCATAGCAATACTCAACACTCTTTTCCTTGGCACCACGCAAATCGGTAACTGTAATCTTTAAACCCTTGGTTAAAAACGCAGTTTCCTGTAAACGCTCAGATAAAACCTTGAAGTCGTATACAATGGTTTCAAAGATAGTTCCATCGGGCTTAAACCATACATATGTACCAGATTTATCTGTGTCACCTACGACAGCTAGTTCGTTTTCTTTCGCTCCCCTAGTATAACGCTGTTCATATATCTTACCGTCTTTATGCACCTGTACAGTTAGGTTATCGGATAAAGCATTTACAACTGACGCACCTACACCGTGTAACCCGCCTGATACGGTATAACCACTATTATCTCCACCGAATTTACCCCCAGCGTGTAATGTAGTGAATATCAATTCAACAGCTGGTATATGTTTCTGTGGGTGTATATCAACAGGTATACCTCTACCATTGTCCGTTACGGATACGGAATTATCCTTATTTATTACTACATCAATAGATGTACAATGCCCCGCCAAAGCCTCATCCACAGCATTATCAACTATTTCCCACACTAAATGATGTAAACCTTGACTTCCCGTGCTACCAATATACATACCCGGTCTTTTTCGTATAGCCTCTAATCCTTCTAATACCTGAATTTGTTCGGCATTATAATTACTATTATTTACTTCTTGCACATTAGTACCTCCTGTTTCGCTCTACTTTAATGAATATCTCATTACTAACATTTATTAATTGCATAAGGCCTAGTACTTACAGAGCATAAAGAACAGCGAATAAAACTGTATTCGCTGTGTTGTAGTTTATATATTTTCTAATTCCTCAACACTCTTTATTGCTACAATCCCTCTGCTAGTACACACCAATACCTTTTTCTTTTGCTCTAGCAATCTAAGGATATTGGCCTGAGTACCTCGACTAACCCTGTCCCAAATCATTAGTCCGTACTTAGCTGCCTTAGTCATAGCAATATCCTTAGCTACATAGTAATCTCGCTTAGGTAATCTCGGGTTGGCTTCAATATAGCATACTTCCCAATCCCCTATGTTATTTCTAACACGGTTTCCCATAGCATAAACTGTAACCTTTCGATACCCCTTGGAATGTAAATAGGTCTGCATAAGTAAATCAGCACCCGGAGCATCTCCTATTACAACATTTATCCCTAACTCCATAACTGTGTCTAATCGGTCCTTAACCTCAGGATATAACTCTTTAATAGGCAAGGAACCACCTAAAAATATAACCAAATAAATCATTCCCCCTGTCTGCTGACTAGATTATATTTCTTCTCTAATGCCTTGATTTCTTCTCTATGTTGCTGCTTTAACTTATCTTCTTTGGACTTCATCACTTTCCTCCAAATTAGTGTAGCTACAGCAGTTAGAGAAAAACCTATAAGCACTCCTATCCACTGTAAACTAAATAGCATCCAACAAGTAACCATAATAGGTACAACAACAAATAAATAGTACGTGCCTTCACTTGTACTTTCTAGTTTCTTTTTGTCAAATTTCTGCTTGCTTTCCAAGTCTGTTAGTTCAAGTGTGTAACTTACTTGGTCTGTAACTTCGATGTCTAGTTGTTCTTTCATCATTTCAGATAACTTGACACTCATTCTACTCCTCCTCTTAAACGTTCACTAAGCCTTGTATTTCTCTCCGCTGCCTTTACATTAGCTATCGCAGCTTGTAATACATTCTCACTACCTATAAGTATCACCATACCCTTAGCACGGGTCACCGCAGTATATAATAACTTACGATACCACATAGAAGCATGTGAGTGTACCAAAGGTATAATAACAATAGGGTATTCTGAGCCTTGAGCTTTATGCACCGTCGTAGCATACCCTAAGTCTAAATCACCAAGTTCAATACTACTATACTCNACAGGTCTGTGGTACCCATAATTGACNTCAAGAGTTTTGTTTTCAATATCTACACTGTGTATTATCCCGACACTACCATTATAGATATCTTTATCATAATCGTTCCTCGTCTGCATAACTTTATCGCCTACACCAAATATAGTAGCCCCACTTTTAATAAAATCAGCTGAAGTATTTAACGCTTTCTGTAACATCTGATTAAGCTTATTTACTCCGGCCTCACCTTTATACATAGGTGCAACTACATGGATATCGTTGATAGCATCTACATTTCGGCTTTTTGGAAGCTTCTCGGCCCGCAAAGTTACTATCAGTTCAGCTATTTTCGCCTCGTCTAAATTACGCAAGAAAAAGAAATCTGCCCCTTTGGGATTACTTAAATCAGGAATAATCCCCTTATTAATGTTATGAGCTGCAAGCTTAATTGTACTCCCCTCATCTTGACGGAACACTTGATTTAAGTGATATACAGGGATAACACCACTCGATATCATATCCGTTAAAACATTGCCCGGCCCCACAGAAGGTATTTGATTAGCGTCACCTACCAGTATAACTGTCATTTCATCGGGAATAGCACTAAATAAATGTCGCATAAGTACAATATCAACCATAGAAAACTCGTCTATAATTAAGACATCTCCACATATATTATTATCTGCATTATAACCAAAACCTAGGGAAGGATTATACTCAAGTAAACGGTGTATAGTCATAGCTTCATTCTCAGTAGCGTCAGATAAAACCTTAGCCGCTCGGCCCGTAGGTGAAGCTAACAGCACAGCCTTTTTATTAATGTAATATGTATCTACTATCCCACTTACCACAGTAGTCTTTCCTGAACCCGGCTCTCCTGTTATTATCATCAGCTTCTCTTTTAAACTGGCTTTTATAACTTCTTTTTGCTCATGAGTATACTTAATTTCCTTAGAATAGTCGTCTATTGAAGTTAGTTCTTCTGTTCGAGGTGTAGCCATAATACGCTTGATATGTTCAGCTACTTCAACCTCATAATCATAGTACATCTTCGGATAAATTCGGTACCCGTCTTCAATAACTATGTCGCCGTCCTTATTCATATGAAACAAAGCTCGTTCTATTAAATCTGCCGGTAATGAAAGTAACTTACAAACCCCCATAATGACATTGGAATATATCGCATAACAATGTCCTTGTCTAGTTATTGTGGATAGGTAACTTAAAGTACCACTACGGCAACGTTGATAACTTCGCCTGTCTAATCCCATAGCTAAAGCTATCTCGTCTGCTGTCGCAAATCCTATACCATCTATGTCATCTGCCAAACAATACGGGTTCTCTTGTAGTTTCTGTATCGTTTCCTCACCATATTTCTTGAATATACGGAAGATTAAAGCCGTGGATAAGCCAAACACAGATAAAAATAAGATAACCTCACGTAAAGCCTTTTGCTCTCCCCAAGACGCTTTTATCTGACTGATACGCTCAGGCCCTAACCCGTCTACCTCCTTCAATCTATCTGGGTTCGTATCCAGTATATTTAAGGTTTCGGTTCCAAAATGCTTTACTATACTTCTAGCCGATACTGCTCCGATACCTGAAATAAGCCCGCTTTTCAGGTATGTTTCAATCCCTAATAAATCAGACGGCCTACACTCTACATAACTGTGCACATGAAACTGTACTCCATACTTAGGATGCTTTTTCCATTCCCCTACGGCGTCTATACTCATTCCCTCATTTACATGATATAACCCGCCTGTTAAACTGATTTCATTGCCCTCGTGATAACCTCGCACAGCGGCATACTCTCCATCCTCGCCACGGAACATTATGTATGTTATCCTTACATCTGTTAATGTCTCCACAATAACTTCCCTCCCTATTATCAATACTTAAAACGCATACCTATATCTCTCTTAATATACCCTTAAAAACCCCTCAGACGCTCTGGACGGTCTTTTTATGCTCTACCCCAAGTTCTTCTACTCAAAGAAAAATAAAGTTGCTTAAAATCGCTTAAAACACCTTTACGTAAAAAGAGTTCTTGTTTATACAATATTAGGCAAGGCCTATAGTTCGTAAATAAGATACACTAACATAGGTACTAATGCAAAATGGCGTAACAATCTGTTACGCCACTTCGCTATATTTCATACCCACACTCAAATATCTTAGCCTCACCTATTACCTTGTTCCCCTCTCGAATAAATACACTCTTACCCGCAGCAAGCATAGATTTTATAGAACGATAAACTATCCACTCTATATTATCAAACTCAATAATTACGTCATAGGGTCGGTTAGGTACATACTCTTTCTCAGGACTTTTTATACTACCTGAGAATAAAAACGAACCTCCTACCTCAATCATAGGTCTTATGTCGTCACTACAACTTTTCTCTCGTGTCGTGATTTTTAATCTTGCCTTAGCCCTTAACATTATTCTGCCCTCCATATTCGTCACGGTTAATTAAAGATTACCTTCTGAAATACAGGGTATCCCCCACATAAGCACCACACTCGTCTACAAAGTAATTAGCCTCCATATAACAATAATCCTTATCAGCATATGCTACTAACCGTGCTGTCATATAATCAGTAGTCCAATATAGAATGAAATTACCAAACTCATCAAACTCATATCTATCTATAATATAATCCTCAGCTCCAGCTAACATATCTTCTGCAATTTCTTCTTTATAGACTTCATACTCAAAGGCGTCATCTGTGGATGCCTCCCAAATATGATACAGTACTTCTTCCAAAGTAGGCCTCGTATCCTCATTCTCTATATCACTCTCAATAACTTCAAGATTTTCTGTTTTCAAAGTATGCTGTACCACAGGGTGTGTTTCTACGAGTTCAGTAATATCAGTAACTTTCTCCTCTGTTTCCTGTGCCGCTACAACTGTACTAGAGGGTAGTGTATTATTCACCCGAACACCACTGTTTAATCCAAATAAAACACTTCCGAACACCATTATAAAAACAACTATCCTCTTAAACATTTTTCCTACCTCCCTTAAATTTTCTTAACATTAGGTAATCCCTTTAAACTAATCTTAGGGTAAGTCAGCCATTTAGCTAACTGACCGTCTAACTCAAAAACTAAATCACTACTCTTAACTTTCTCACGATATAATGCCTTGATAACAAAGGGCATCATAGTATGGGTCATACATTTTAACTCAACTTCGCACTTACCTTCATAAGGCAAAAATACTTTGCAGTATGTCTCGGTCTCAGGAATATACTTTAAACTGAAATACTCAATCCTTGTTGTAATACCCTCGTTATAGTGTTTCTCTACTATCTGATTAATTGTACCAATTAACTCCTGAGTATATAAATCAGCGTCTAATACAATCTCATCAGCACTTACAAAAACAACTGTCTCCTTGGGAACTTCACTTAGTAGTAAGTCCTGTAAGATTAAACTCATTAAGTACTTCTCATAGGTCACCTGACGCTTNGGNTTNACATTACCGAAAATCACTTGACGAATATACTTACTTTCTCTTAAATAAGACTCGTCTGTGAACATCTTCATAAAGTCCTCATATGTACTACAATTCCCTACAATATCAGGATTGTAGTGCTTCAAGGCTGTAAAGTTACCTTTTTTCAGGTCAATACTTATAAACTTCTTGCCGATAAAAGTCTGCTTGAAGATACTGCTCGTAGGAAAACCATTTATGCCTTTATACTTACTCATATCCTCTTTTTCCCTAAAGTACTTCATAGCGTCATTCTCATTAAGATAGGTAATAGCTTTATCCTTTGTCTTGTTATACAACTCAAAATAATTCTGCTCTCCACCTAACTTAGTAACTAACTCTATAAACTCAGCATATTTATCAACACATTCCTTGTAAAGATTGTATATCGCCAACCTCTCACTGAAATAAGGCTCGGCAGTTATTTTAATCGGTATATTCCAATCTTTACAGAAACGCTGCTTTAATCTATCTGTAATCCTCTCAGAATATACTCTACATAATGTAGCTACTCCCTGTATATCGTGAACTGTCCCGTTTTCAATGAATTTTTTATATGTGTCTAACATACTTNTTACCCCCTTCAATCTAAACTCTCAGTGTATCAATATTTCCCTCAATTATCTTTTTATTTACTTCAAACATAAACTCCCGCACCCACTCCCTATTAGGGTAATCAGGTAAAACAGTATCTTTCTTCGCTAATTCAAATTTTGTATCTAACTCGTTTTTCAAATCAAAGAAAGAAGAATTATAAGTACCGTCTGCGTTTCTAAAAGCACCTTGTCGAATAGATAACAGCATTTCTTGCTCCTCNGCCCTGTAGGTTCGCATTTTTCCAGTAGTCATTAACTCTATACCCGTAACCAATAACCGAATAATATGCATTGCATGTTTATCTAAACTCTCTACGTCCTTTTTCCTATTACGATGCCTTAACTGACCGTCTAATCTCTTTATATTCGTTATCTCTTTTAACATACCACTAACTTGGTCTATGGGTATCCCTTTCAAACACATATCTAATACAAGGTCTGTTTCTTTATCAGGGTCGTCACAATCGACAATGCGAGCTGAAATACTTCCTTTCTCATAACTTGAATATCTATCGTTAAAACTATAAAGAGCTCGTTCAAAAGAACCTTTTAGGTGCTCAGTGACTTTCCTACCCTCTAAGGAATTATGTGCAATCGCCCGTTCCATTCGCTCTAACTGCATTTTCGCATACCCACCAAATGTATGAAATACACGCTTGGATAAAAACTTATCTGTATTATCTATCATTTCCTGACCCACCGAACTTATATAGAAATAATGCTCAGGATTACAACCTAATATCTCTAAAGTGTTTGGATTATTCTCTAATAAAAGCTTTATGATTTTATTAAATGAATATAGTACTGTATCGCTTGGCGTATCTATAAAAGTTTCAAAATTAGCTACACCACCGATTAACTGGTGNGCNGGCTCATATACAAACCCTCTNGTATCTATATCTCCTTTATTAGGTAGATTAGTACCATAGGCTAAACTACCACCCAAAGCTAATAACCCTACTCTGTTTTCTAAAAGCTCATTAGTAGTTAAAACTTGTCGCACTTCCTCGGTTATCTTATACATAAGACCTTACCCCCTCCACTAAAATTCGTTCAACTATTCATAGTATAAGTTATACTATGATTAATGTCAACACTTTTATTAAAATAATTTAGCATTTTTAGTTATATTTAGTCGCCTACCTCAGTATAATATATTATACCGATAAATATGTTCGGTAAATAACTGTAAAACGAGGTAAAACAAATGAAAAAACTACTTAGTAAATTTAAGACAGACCAATTCCAAACAGGAATAGCATTAGCACTTTTTGAACTATGCTTAATGAAAATTATAGACTCTTGTGTAGNCNCACCTTTACATCTAAGATTACTTATGCATCTTGCTGCTATTACTCTATGTACAACTAACTATTTATATCTAACTTATGACGACCTTAATAATCTAACACTCAGACATGAAAAATGGGAAACAACTTATATTATTGTTAAAGTACTTTACTTTATTATAGGTGTCTCTATACTATCCCGTATTATAGGTCTATTCTTAAATCTCAGCAGAATAGTTCTATTCACAGGCAAAGACGGTAAAGCAATGACTTGGGAAGATATAAAATTACGAATAAAACCCTTGAATTGATAAGAAAAAGGTGTAAAGCTTTAGCTCTACACCTTTCTCTGTTTTATTTATAGGATTTTAATTATGGCTCGATTATCTCTACACTTAAACCCGGTAATTCTTTAACTGAAAACTCATAATCACTGAACTTACGGACTCTCTCTGATTTCTTCCGTAGTTCTAAACTATTATGTACTTTATGAGTAGCATACTGACCCGCAGGACAATTATGCTCCCACCAAACTACTCTTTCAACAACCATAGAACCCTCAGGACGGGCCGCAGAACAATCGTTGTGGAATAAGGTTAGGATAGCTTCTTTGAGCTCGTCATAATCGTCTTGTGTCAAACCATTCTTCTCAGCAAGCATACTATTAATACTGCCATACGCTACATACACCCCAAAATCTACGGTATGTACCATACCTATAGTATCTGAACTTTTACCTCCAACCTTTTTAGGTTCCGTTCCATTTACAGACTTAGTTATCTGTATAGAAGTTATATACACGGGGTCCACTGAAAAAGCACGACGTACCGTGAAAGCTCCACGAACACTTTTTGAATCCCCTCCATCTTCACCTTTAAAAGGAAAGACCTGTCCAAACATTCGAACATCATACCATTTCTTACAAACTACATCATGAAATGTCTTATCGTCAGCGTCTTTTACTTCACCAGCAATAGTTTTATATCGGGCTTGTAAATGAGTACAACCATCCGCCTCAGGCCCTCGCACAAAGATACTTTGTCCCTTTTCAGCTAACCTATTACGAAGCTTACGCTTAATGCACTCCTCAGTTACATACCCATACCCATCTAAATCTACTCTTGGTGCATTATCATTTAATGGGTCCCCATTAGGATTAGCTTGTGTTACAGAAAAAACAATAGCAAAATCAATTTTGTTCATATACGAAATCTCCTTTCAATTTACATATAATATAGCGTGTTTATGCTATATTTTTGCGAAGGCCTGATTTTGCGCGAATAAAACTTGATAATCTCCACTACTATTTCATTCAATCCACGCACCCATATAGGGTGCGACATTAAATAAAATGAGTATTTATAGAATAGTAAAACGTTTCAATCCACGCACCCATATAGGGTGCGACACAAAGAGCATACACAAATCTTGTAGGATACTTTAGTTTCAATCCACGCACCCATATAGGGTGCGACGAGAATCGGGGTGAACCAGTATGATGCTATGCTTGTTTCAATCCACGCACCCATATAGGGTGCGACTCCGTAACAGGCTCACGAAGATTTACGCAACGCTGTTTCAATCCACGCACCCATATAAGGTGCGACTGATTACTCGCACTACATCATAATCAACATCATAGTTCAATCCACGCACCCATATAGGGTGCGACAATAAATACCTATGAAAATCCGATAAAAGGCTATTGAGTTTCAATCCACACACACCCATATAGGGTGCGACGAGAGTAAGTTTTTTTAGCAAATTATTTAGTAAGTTTCAATCCACGCACCCATATAGGGTGCGACTTATGAGAGGGGTAATTATCATGACAAGAGGACGTTTCAATCCACGCACCCATATAGAGTGCGACCAATGCAAGAATGAGTTTGAAGGATATGATTCTTGGTTTCAATCCACGCACCCATATAGGGTGCGACGATGTAATTTGTACGGTTGTCTTCCGCTGTTTTGTTTCAATCCACGCACCCATATAGGGTGCGGCTGCAACTCTAAGTGATTTAGATAAGGAGTACAGTGTTTCAATCCACGCACCCATATAGGGTGCGACGATAGCTGGTTAGGTGATAAAGATGTACAGGCATGTGTTTCAATCCACGCACCCATATAGGGTGCGACATGTACCACCAAAACCTGATTTAAGTAAATTAGCTGTTTCAATCCACGCACCCATATAGGGTGCGACGTACAATACACCTCTGTTTCGTGCCAACCATTATAAGTTTCAATCCACGCACCCATATAGGGTGCGACGGCTTGCGCATAATTATCCATATTATAGGACATAAGTTTCAATCCACGCACCCATATAGGGTGCGACTCAGGCATCACCCCACCCACACTTAATCCCAATACTATCGTTTCAATCCACGCACCCATATAGGGTGCGACTTAAAGTAAGATAGAGACAGATAAAGAAAATAAGAGTTTCAATCCACGCACCCATATAGGGTGCGACGTTTGGATAATTGTTTCTCTGATTGCTCAACAGGGTTTCAATCCACGCACCCATATAGGGTGCGACTACTAAAGCGGCATGTTGTTTACTCAATGATTACGGTTTCAATCCACGCACCCATATAGGGTGCGACAGCAAAGTCCCACAATTTTTAATAACTAACATTAATAATTCTTAGACATTACTGCTAATAAAATAGTGTTTTACTTACACTGTCTATCATATGTAGGTAAAAAGTGACTTACTTTGAAGTGCGAACCTCCCAAGAAATTTATGTTCGCTAAAGGTTCGCACTTTATTACTAATTATTTATTTACTTCACTATCTGTATCTTTATTCTTAGCAAACACTTGCTTTAAAGCATATTTCTGTTGATGATAGCCCAATAAAAACTCTCCAGATAAAGGCGCTGTACTGAGAAAACCGTCTATATCTGCAATTTTATTGATTATCTCAGACATTAACATACGCCTAGAGTTAGCTTTAGGACCTAAATACATTAGGTACGGACTCAACTTATTCTCTAAAATCCTTAAGGTACTTACAGGATGCATAGAATATTGTGCAAAGTAACGCTGTGCATTTGTAGCCCTAGTCTCTTGTTTAAGACGCAACGCCCAATCCTCGATATTCTCAATTACAGCTAAAACCCTTCCAAATAAATAGTCACGTGTGTTTCTACTCTCGTCCAAAGCCATAGTATATTGCTCCTCCTCATTAAATTTTTTATATAAGGCACAAGTTACCGCTAGTCCTTTATGCCAATCACTTTCTCGATTACGCTCGTCTTTATCAGTATCATTGGTATCCTGTATATCGTCATTATTACCCTTTCTTTTATCAAACAAATAACTTGACCTATTTATAACTCTACGTATTGCAGCATTGACCACATATGGAGGTAATTGAGCCTCACCTAAAANACAGGAATGTAAAAGAGTATACAAGTTAGCTGTCTGNTTGGACTTAGNTGCTTCGAAGGCACTCGGCCCATAGACAGTATATACAATGTCTAATAAAGAGGGTGTTCCAAAACAACTGTATTTCTTCCACTGTGGTTTACTATCTTCGTCTGCCACTTTTATAAAGTAATCCATCAACCAACTACAACTTTCATACCACTTTTTCAGTTTATTTAAAAACTCCTCCACACTGAACTCATTATAGTATAAAACCGCCATACGACCTTTGGTAGCAGAGTCTAAAATCATTACAGAGATATTATCTTTCACTGATAAAGTCTGTTTATGTCCTTCAAGTAAAGTATAGATACGCTCTGCGTATTGTTGTTCAGTATCTAAAAAACTAAATTCAGGTATAGTTATCTTTGAAAACCCACCGAAATTGCTCGTATCTATTCTGTTTATAGTTTCTATTCCCTTACCCCATATAAGATACACACGAGAATTAGCATCTATCGAATTACAAGGTTTGTTGCTACAAGTATACCCTTGACGAGCAATTAACCACCTTAATGCTGTATGAGCTTTTGCACTTAATGTACTACTTATAGCACACGCTTCCTGTGCCGTAGTAAAACGACCTCGATATGTCCTAATCGTTTCATCATTACTAGAAATGAGGACAGCCTCATCCGCACCACAGCGTAAGGTCTTAGGGTGTAACCGAGCAATAGTTTCTGACTCCCCGCTAATATAACATATATCCTTAGAATTATGTGTTTTTTCTAGGTAAGCCATATATTTAAGCCAACTGTCTCGAAGTTCAGCACAATCGTAGGTTTTACAGGCAATTTCTCCTTTATCGTCTATTATGGTAAACCTACACATTATCTTATGTAATGCTTTTTTCCTATCATAAATACCAAGAGGAACACCCTTCACTTTCTTTACTTTTTTAGAAGAAGAAGTTTTAAGTATCATAGGTATGATATCACCGTTACTATCTACTTGGAGGATACCCTCAGCCTTTAAATCCAATAAAAGGGTACCGCCTTTGATATACTGTAAGACCACACCTAAATTTTGGTTGGGTTCGAAGTTGTGCCAAGATTCCATTAAAGATATGTAACTGCCATAAGCTTTCTGTGATTTAGTATATGCCTTTTGTAACTGTTTATAGAGATTGGCTTGACCTTTATTCATTGCAGTTACATCTAATACACTTAACTGACTTTCTAAATCAGATACGAGATATAATAACTCCTCTGTGATACCTCTTGAAACTACGCTATTACGGCGAAACCCGGCCTCTGGGGTTGCAGGGACTAGTGTCACACTCTCATTAAAATCCAACATTCTAGCACTTACATAGTTCCCGCAAGAGTCTAAAGTAATCTCTATATCACATTTCTTAGTTACATGTGATAGTGGTTCTAGTTTTATATCTCTGTATGCTAAGCTTTGACTAGGATATTGACTCTGCAAATCATATACCTCAGCTAAATTAGACAACCAACTCATCTACTACACCCCCTAAAATACTTGTCTTCTTCCTCAACACCTTGACTCTCTACCTGTATAACAGGCATTTTCCGTACATACCTTCGCTTACATTCCTCCGGCCTCATAAAATTAACAATCCCTTGTGTCATAGTTACAGGAGCAAGCCTTACATACATTTCCCCTGTACCTGTTTGACTCGGATAATCTATGCCGTGGTACATAATACCATAACTTAATTCAGGAGTATTATCATAAAAACCCTCGCCTCTACCAAACTCACAAGGTTCTACATAACAATCACAATCACTTGTGCCTAAATAAACGGGTAATTTACCACCTAACTTTATATAACGATTAGCTATTTCATAGTGTTTTCTATAATTTCTATCTTGTGCTAAATCAGGTCGTTGCATATTCCACTCTATGTGTGCTTTTACTTGATACTCTACATCTCTTAAATAGGTGTAATAATACAAATCTGACTCATTCTTATTAAATTTTTTCAACTTCACACTCATTACCTCAGTAGTTATCGGGTTCATCACTCGCACACTATCTACCACCCAAGTAAAAGTGGGTTTCCAGTAAATTGAGTCTAACATACCCTTTATAGCTTCATAGGTAGGTAAATGATAACTGCATTTCTCCCCACCTATCTTGGTGACAGGGTCAGTAAACATCGCCCGTCTACCCCAAAACCTGACTGAAATACCTGTAATTATGTTTTCTTTCATATCCCCTAATCTCCTTTTCTTTTATTGCAANGTTCTCGCTTACAATCATACTTTATGCANGGCCTCTTTCTACACAACAATTATCACAGGCACAAAAAATNCCATCAAAGGTNTTCTTGATGGNATTTTATTCTTCTAACTCTTGGTTAATGAAATCNACTAACTCTTGAAATTCAGTAATTTCTTCTCTACCTTTACAAGTTATACCGTATATACCCCGGCTTTTCCGATAAAACCAACCGTAGAAATTGTTACGCAATAAAGCTGTTATTGTATTATCCATTCCAAACTCATCCCGTAATCTCTTAGGAGATACCACACCGTGCTTTATCATAACACATGCTACTCGTATAGCCTTCTCTCGATAGGCCGTTAATCGTTTAGTATTACAACTACCCGCTACATTTCCATCTATACTCCTACCGTCAAATTCCTTAGAATGATAGGCAGCTCGCCGGCTTGATACTGATATCGGGTTAATTGTACACTTCATAGGTTCTGTAAAACACTCTACATACCCATTCTTATGTACGAATAACAAGCCTAATTCTAAACGGCGTAATATATGAAATAAATACCTTAAATCCTTTGAAGGTATCTTCGTTTTAGGTACAGCTATATAAACATCACTCGTTATACCTTTACGATTTAACGCCTGATAAAACACTTTCATGCTTAAACAAGTTTTCATTTCAATAGCCGTTAGCTTACCATCTTTTTTAGCTATAATGTCTGTATCTATAACCTCAGCTTTAACTTCATAGTTTAGATTCTCAAAATATTGCTTTATTGCTGGATATAAGTCCTTTTCTAAAATAGTATAACCTCCTTCACTTAAACACAACAGCATCATAGGTTCTATCTATGATACCTGTATATACGGTTTCCTCGTCAGCGTCATTAAGAGCGTGCAACTCTTTTACAACACTTCTAATCAGTATATGGTCTGATACCTTGCCTTACACAAGGCCTCAATAAAAAACCCCGCAGATAAATCTATCTACGGGGTTGTATCTACTTACTAAGTTTCATAATGTCTACTACAAAATCTACTAAATCAATCGCTATATTTAGAACTTCATGCATACCACCTGAATGTCCGTCATCATAAGCCTTAGCAAATATTTTCTCGGCCATAGCTTTGTTGATAGAATAAGTATCAAGTAGATAAGCTATAACATCTTCTTTAAAGGTATTTTCACCTTGAATAACTGCCTTTCTGTAAGCTTCCATTTGCTTAGCTACTTCTGTGTTATGTCTTTCCACTTCTTCTCTGTTCCACTTCACACTCTTGTCCTCGTCAAAGATATGTCCTTGGCTAAACTTCCTTATAGTAGGATAAGCAGCCTTTGCAGCGTACTCTTTATTGTCGATTTTCTGTCTAATTGTATATGCGTCCATTGTTTTCTCTCCTTTTATAATATAATTTGTATGATATCTCGTAACTTAGGTAATGCGTCAGTATAAATTCTCTCATACAATCACCTCCCTACAATTAATGTGCTATGTGTTAGTTGGTGTTACTTGTATTAAGTATAACATAACTTGTACTTACTTGTCAATAAGGATTTTAAAGAAATTAAATAAACCTCGCAAATAAAACTCTACGGGGTTAATAAGTGCTTTCTTGTTGTGTTTTACTATGCTGTATCTCCTTAATTATCTGCTTGAAAAACCACTCACTTACACTAATAAATACAAAATAGGCAACTATAATAACTACGCAAATAAAAGAGATTAAACTAGCTAGAAATATAGCTACCTTGCCTCTACTACCTGTCTTTTTAATCTGCTTGAAACTTATATAAGCTAAAACTAAGGATATAACCGCACATATTCCACAGTAATACTCTAACACAAAGAACCCCGGATAGATACAAAACCCCGCAAACACCAAGCTTAGTATCGCATACTTATTAAAAGTAGGCTTAGTACATGCTAAACACTTTCCTTGTGCGTCTATTTGTGCGTTACATTTTGAACATACAGACATTCAAACACTCCTCTCCTTAAGCATACTTGTAATAGCTAAGAAGTGTAGGCCTTCGGACGCTTATACATAGATTAGGTACGAGGAACTACAATCAGGAAGACTGGCTACATAGCCATATATGTAAAGCCCTAAGGTTAGTAAGCCTGCAATAATACACACAATAGCCGATACTATTCCTTTCTCCTGAGTCTGGCGTATTAGTCTTAAAGCCGCAAAACCTAAATAAATAGCTATAAAGCTCACCACTACTGCAACTATTAGTCCTTTATAAACAACTCCTTGGAAAGGGTAAATATACAATAAATGACCCGCAGTACTTATCAAAAGACTTATGTAAATATAAAGATTAATGATACTATTTGTTTTTGCTATAACTCTCTCTTGTTGTGATGTTAATTGGGTTTCTAAACTGTTCCGTGTTTTTCTACGCAAAACTGTGTCTCCTCTCCTAGTTAAACTATGCTGTCTTTTTATTTTAACCTGTATGAAAGCAATTTTCAATAAGCCTTTATACTCTTTAAAGATTTAGGCCGAACATATAAACTACACACATGCAAATAAAAGTAGTTTACTTGCGTTCTGCATTACTCTCCTGTAGATAGTATTTTTCAGCGTCTACTACAACATATCTACGCCCGGCCTCTGTGTACACAGGTAAGCCACCCGTCCAACCACCTAAATCCAAAAAGTACTCAATATGATTAACTATTATGCTGTAATACTCAAACACATTATTGTCTCTACGATAATCCTTGGCCTTTCCCGTTCTAACCATTATCTCACTGATTACACCCGTAGACATCTCAGCTACTCCTTTCACCTGTATTAGTTTTCATAGCTATTCTAAGACGGCCTACAGAAAGAAAAAGCCCACTAGAATCAAGTCTTTTGGGCTTTTACTCATATTTTAGATTGTGCTATTATACTATTTACAAGTTTATTACTCTTTTGCACCAATTTAGCTAATGCTTTTAACTTTCGCCGACATACAGGATTACTGCTCTTTTCAGGATAATTCACTAAGTGTTCGACTTCACTCCAAGCTTCTTCAAATAAAGAACGCACCTGTATCTCACAGCAAAAATCGGACACACCCGCTAACTTTACTGTATAATGTACCGAAGTATATCTGGATTCCTTAGTTTTTACTGAAATACCAAGTTCCGCATAAGTATCCTCAAAGTCGGAATCATAGGTATACGCCTGAGGCGTCTCGCAAAGTTCAAATATTCCCTGCTCTATCAACGACATAATATACTTATGTATCACACCAAAGTTCTCACCTATCAAATAAAGCAACCGAACTCCCACTAAATCTGTAATATGAGCCTTTATATCGTCCTCAGTACGCAGTTTTAACCGTTTTCTCTTTATCTTAGCACACAAGCTCTTATACTTCTTTACACGCCCCTTTACAGTGTATATAGCGTCTAAATCGGCAAATAAACTCTCTATTTTAGAACGCAAGAAAGTTAGCTCGTCTACATTCTGTTCGTAAAAATCTTTTAAGTCGTAACTCACTTCTCTAACTCCTTCTCTTAGTANCCCGCCACTAGCTATTGTATAATATTTATAGCTAGGTTTCAACTTATTAGTGTATTTACCCTTACACTATTGATAACACCAGCATTATTTTCGCACAGGCTCCTATTTCAAACATTTTGCGTCTAAGGTTATGAGCGCACTCGCTACAAGGTTATTTTTCTTCTTGTATTGATACGCTATATTACTAAGTGCTTTTCTTTCACTTATGGCCGAGGTTTGTGTAGAATACTTGTTGCAGATAACTCTACCAAACATAAAAACTGGCCCACTATATGTATATCTAACCATATCTACACCTCCATTTATCGTTTAACTTGTATTTAGTTGTTCTTAGTATACCACAACTTGTCACAACTTGTCAACAGATAAATTTTGATGTCATAAAAAAACCCGCAGATAAAACTCTACGGGGTTTATATAGCTCACTATTTCAATCGCATACTTTTATCTTGTACTCTATCCTACCTCAACACACCATTGCAGGTACTCCTTGTTTTTATCCTTATCGCAGAGTACATACGCTGTATTCTCTGTGTAATAAATCCCGTCTTTAACTTCTACGATTGGGCTTGTGGCAACACGATGACCGTCTGCAAATTCCCCTGTAACAGCGTCATATCGTGGGTCATTGGACGCTCTGCCAAACAAGACAACTTTCGTAACACCATCAAACTTTGTGAAAGCCCTTGACGGAGTATCTATGTTAGCGTAAATCTCGGGAAACTTTACGATGCACCAATCTTTAAGAGTTGCTTGCTTTTTCATATGACTATGCCCCCTTTTTTATACTTTATAATTTGTTTAGTCACCCTGTGTCATGAAAACCTATCTACGGGGTTGTGTTTTAATTGGAGCTTATATACAACGGTACGCCATACACATTAGCATTTAGGTCTAATACGGTTGCTACATAGCGGTGCGTGTCAGTCTGATGTGTTTGATATTTACCTGTCATCTGCATTTGCATATGCTGTTTCATTATCGGGATTTTCTTAGTTTCTTGTACAACAACTGTAAATCTCCCGGCTTGTAGTAACTGTGCCTGTATATGAGCCGGAACTAATATATAAGCATAACCATTCTGAAATCTACATAAGACTAACTTCATTCTACGGCGTAGACTTTCTTGCGTTGCATAGTTTATATTTGTATTGGGGTATAACTGCGTAATTTTTAAGTTCATACTCGGTAACACTTCCTTTCCAACTATATACAAAACAGTACAGGATAATAGTGGTGGATGTCAATAGGCACTTATAAACCCCGCAGATAAAACCTATCTACGGGGTACTCTCCTAGCAAGTTCTGATATATGTATTTCCGTACCTCTTTAAAAATCCAGAGTTCATTGCTCCTCCAAGTGAACCCGCTGCTTTCTGCTTGTTGTACTTATCCGTAGGATTAAGTGCTATTAAAGCACGGAAAGCCTCAGCTACAGTCATTGTTTGTCCTTTGTACTTGAATACAGCAGTTATCATAAATTACTCCTCCCATTCCAATAGTGCAGTTTTTATAGTTTCAATAATATCCTTATCTGATTCCCTATTTAACAGTAATATCTCTACTAACCTTTTCACCATATCCGGACCGGTCAAANTTACTTCGTTGNCCGTAGGTTTCCCCACATTCATCCTCTTTTTCTTTAAGTCCCGAAGATAATTCATCCAAAGCAACTGCATTATATAAGGTGTCTGTAATCTCTTTAAGTCGGGCATGACAACTTTAAGGTCGCTCAACATCTTTTTCCTTATTAAGCTCACTTTTATTGCACTGGCCTCATCTAATTTAGCTTGCATAGATACTACGTCAGGTAGGGGCTTTCTTTTCAGTAAAGCTAAATCTTCTCTTACCTCAGCCCAATCCTTTACGAACTCACCGGCATCTAGAGCTCTCTTTGTGATAGCTGACCTTGATAAGTCCGGATTAAGGTCAATTTCTTTAATAAGATACTCTAAAACAATATGTTTCCATGTGGACCTAAATGCTATTGTCTCTATACTAAAACCTCCTTTTCTTTTGTAGCTGCCTTCAGTATANTTTATAATTTGTCATTTGTCAACAACAAATTATAAAGTAGTTGTCTTGTAGTNTGGTGTNAAAATAAAAATCCCGTAGATAAAACCTATCTACGGGGTTACTAGCTGCGTCTAAATGTACTCTGGTTGAAATTTTCGTAAGGTATAATTGCATTTACACCAGTCCTTACAGTTTAAATTAGCCTAGTTATGAGTTTGTTGTGTGAAAGCCTAATCTTAGCTCCTTTACGCCGTCCTGTATAGTTTATTGAGGACTACGTAAACTGGAGTAGTGTAAATCGGCCTAAGTTAATCATAATTAGTGTGGTAATTAAACATATCCATAACCCCACTAAAGCTGTTATGTTACTGGATTGAGTATGTTTATCGGGTCTGTATGAAGACCACGCCTGTAAATTTACCAGTATCCCTGCAATAACTAAATACGTACCCAGCGATTCTGAGCTATACACAACTAAACCTGTAAAAACATTAAGTAGACACGAAAAACCTGCTAAAACTACACCTATAATAGAAAGTACCATAAATTTCAGTGGTTTAGGTCCACAGCTCTCCATTTCACTGTTTCCTGTCATAGTCCAACACCTCCCTTAGCCTGCTCTTTTCTATACAAATATGTTGCTGTTCCTGCGTTCCACAGCTTTAATACCTCACCTGTTTTGTACTTCTCTGTTATTTCTTTATGTCGCTTAGGCTCCCTATTCTTTACTTCTCCTGTTTTTACCCAGTAGTTCTTAAAGCTTACCTGTTCGGATTTAAACTCCCAACGTGGGTCTTGCTTTAAGCTGTTCCCGTCAAAATAGTTATAGTCGATATAGTAAACTATCTCGTTAATGTCGAGGTCTTTTCTGTTAAATAAGGCGGATAAAAGCTTTGAAGAACCTCCTACAACTGTGTGGTTAAGTAGAGATGCCCCTCTGATGACTTCGTACTGGTAGTTTCGGCTCATATGGTTACCCTTACCTATGTTATATGCCATAACTACTTGGTTGGTGTCTGGGTCAACTAGGCAGACGGAGAACTGACCTCCACGGAAGCCTTGTATGTTGTTCGTGTCAAAAAACTCTCGCATTGTTCTTGACGGTCTAAACTCTACTTTTAACTTTCTTGCGTAAATACGCTTTGATAAGCCTAAGGCTGAACGGAGTATAGATTCAAGTATAGGTCGCTGTCTTTCGTCGTACCATTCGTACTCCCAGATATGGATAAGGCGTATATTGTTGTCCCTGCAGAGCTTAGACTTGTCGTAATGGTACTTCTCGTCTTTACCTGCCTGTTCACTGTGCCAGTATGTTCCGTTGACTTCAATAGCAAGACTGTGTTCTGGGATAAAGAAGTCTAACTCCATTCTGTTCCCATTGCCGTTTAATAGAAATTCAGGTTTAGTCTCCTCCAGTAAGTTTCCTGTATATACTGAACGAATAAATCTTCCTACGTCCTCCTGTAAGGCTCTAAATTCAGAAGATAGACCTT
>JGI24709J26583_10000252_pt1 | contig 44472 bp, 34 predicted proteins | sample BioPla2DNA1_FD_26583 | JGI IMG/M metagenome (IMG submission 26583) | reverse complement strand
GACAGAGGTGGAAGTGCAGTAATGTATGTAGCTGACTGTTACTAATAGGTCGAGGGCTTGACCTAAAAAGGTTTGTTTTGTTAGGATGTTAAATCATTTATGTGTGTAGTACTTATTATGGCCCAGTGGCTCAGTTGGTTAGAGCGCCGCCCTGTCACGGCGGAGGTCGAGGGTTCGAGTCCCTTCTGGGTCGTTTGCAATAAAAGTTTTCTAGGGATCTTAGCTCAGCTGGGAGAGCATCTGCCTTACAAGCAGAGGGTCATAGGTTCGAGCCCTATAGGTCCCATTGAAACAAAAAATGCATTAACAATCTTTATATGCCGATGTGGCGCAATTCTTGATAAAAATTTGTTTACAAATTTTTATAGGCAGAGCAGTAATGCAAAGCATTAGCTCTGACATTATCAAACTAAATATGCCGATGTGGCTCAATTGGCAGAGCAGCTGACTTGTAATCAGCAGGTTATCGGTTCGAGTCCGATCATCGGCTTATAACACCATTATTAATTAGGAATATTCTTGATTAACATGTTGTTATGGTATAAAATTAATTTATATGGATGGGTTCCCGAGTGGCTAAAGGGGGCAGACTGTAAATCTGTTAGCGACGCTTTCGAAGGTTCGAATCCTTCTCCATCCATTTGGCGAAAGCCATATGTTTTAATTTAATTATTGGCGCGGGGTGGAGCAGTCTGGAAGCTCGTCGGGCTCATAACCCGAAGGTCATAGGTTCAAATCCTATCCCCGCAATTCACATTAAATGTTAATCATTTATATGTACAATTATATGCTTTTCGTTACCTGAGAGGAATTATCCTTTCGTGGCCAGCGAAGTGACCATGCCCAGATAGCTCAGTTGGTAGAGCAGAGGACTGAAAATCCTCGTGTCGCTGGTTCGATTCCGGCTCTGGGCATTTTGCTTTGTTAGCATTATTTAACGATACAGGGGATATTAGCTCAGTTGGCAGAGCACTTGACTTTTAATCAAGGTGTCCCGGGTTCGAATCCCGGATGTCTCATTGAACTTAGACCTTATTAGAGGTCTTTTTTAATTTGCACATTTGTAAATTAAGCATTATCTTGTGCTAAACTGGTTGACAATCCCTCCAACCAACAGTATTATAAATAATGTACAAATAATCCAAATCAAATTAAACAATTATACTAAAAGGTGCTTTGACATATGTATGCTTCATATAGTAATATAGTTTAGGAGTTTATCTATAATAGATTCAGTGTTTATTGGTAACAACATATAAGAGTTTATATTAATGTAAATACTAACATATAACTACCCTTAAGGAGGAAACATAATGACTAATAATATCGATACGATGTCAGTTAATGCAATCAGAGTATTATCAGCTGATGGCGTACAAAAAGCTAATTCTGGCCACCCAGGTCTTCCATTAGGTTGTGCAGCTATGGCATATGAACTTTGGGCAAAACACATGAAACATAATCCGGCGAATCCAGAATGGCCAAATAGAGATAGATTTATTCTATCTGGTGGCCATGGATCTATGCTTTTGTATTCCTTATTACATCTGTTTGGATATGGTTTAACTCTTGATGATTTAAAGGACTTTCGTCAGGACGGATCTCTTACCCCTGGACATCCTGAGTATGGTCATACAGTAGGAGTTGAGGCTACAACAGGACCTTTAGGAGCAGGAATGGCTATGGCAGTTGGAATGGCTATGGCAGAGGCTCATCTTTCTAGCAAATTTAACAAAGAAGGTTATCCTCTTGTAGATCATTTCACCTATGTACTTGGTGGAGATGGATGTATGATGGAGGGAATATCTTCAGAGGCTATGTCACTGGCAGGAACTTTAGGTCTTGGAAAGCTAATAGTTTTATATGATTCCAATAAGATTTCTATTGAAGGTGATACTGACATAGCATTTACAGAAGACGTTAAGAAACGTTTTGAAGCTTATGGCTTCCAAACCTTGGTTGTTGAGGATGGTAATAATCTCGATGAGATTGGAGCTGCTATTGAACAAGCTAAATCCGATTTATCAAGACCTACTATGATAACTATTAAGACCAAGATTGGTTATGGTAGCCCTAAGGAAGGCCTTGCAAGTGCTCATGGTGAACCTCTTGGAGCTGATAATGTTGTTGCAATGAAGGAAAAGCTAGGCTGGCCAAGTCAAGAACCATTCTATGTTCCTGATGAAGTTTATGAGAACTTTAAGTCTATTGCAGAAGAAGCTTCAAAAAGCGAAGATGCATGGAATGACCTGTTTAAGAAGTATACTAGTGAATATCCTGAAATGGCAGCATTGTGGGATAAATACCACGATGTTAATGCAGCTGTAGATTTAATAGACAATGAAGATTTTTGGGACTTTGAAGACAAAGCGGATGCAACTAGAAATATTTCTGGTAAATTAATTAATAAATTAAAGAATCATTTACCTAACTTGTTTGGTGGTTCAGCGGATCTTGCTCCTTCTACCAAAACATATATGGCAGATGAGGGTGCTTTCTCAAAGGATAATTATAGTGGTCGTAATCTGCACTTTGGTGTAAGAGAATTAGCCATGGCTGGTATCGGTAATGGAATAGCTCTTCATGGTGGTTTGAGACCTTATGTTTCTACATTCTTCGTATTCAGTGATTATGTAAAACCTATGGCAAGACTATCATCACTAATGGGAGTTCCTTTAACATTTGTTTTAACTCATGATAGTATAGGTGTTGGAGAAGATGGTCCTACCCATGAACCAATAGAGCAGTTAGCAATGCTTAGAGCTATGCCGAATTTTAATGTAATCCGTCCGGCAGATGCCACAGAATGTGCGGCTGCTTGGTATAGTGCTGTTACGTCTACTACTACACCAACAGCATTAGTATTAACTCGCCAGAATCTACCACAGCTTTCAGGTTCCTCTAAGGAAGCTTTAAAAGGTGGATATGTAATATCAGATTCTAAAAAGGCTATTCCAGATGCGATAATTATGGGTAGTGGATCTGAGGTTCAATTGGGAATAGCAGCACAAGAAGAGTTAGCCAAAGAAGGTATTGATGTAAGAGTAGTTAGTATTCCGTCAATCGATATCTATGAAAGCCAATCTGATGAATACAAGGAAAGTGTTCTACCAAAGCAAGTAAGAGCAAGAGTAGCTGTAGAAGCAGCAGCTGACTTTGGATGGGGCAAATATGTAGGATTAGATGGAGCCACTGTAACAATGAAGGGCTTCGGTGCTTCTGCCCCAGCAGATGTTCTCTTCAAAAAATTCGGTTTTACCACAGAAAACGTAGTAAACACAGTAAAGAGCATACTATAAAACAAATCCTTTTTACTAGGCAAAAAGTTAAATAATATTTATCACATTACATTATATAAAACAAACAGCTTATAATTATTAATCCATAATGAGACCTTTTGTGGCCATCGGCACTTAGTAAGTGGCAGATGAACTTATCTGCCACGAGCTTAGTACCGCTATGTGCGACATCAGAGCGAGAGCGTGTCTCAGTTGGATAATAATTATAAGCTGTTTTCATAGTCTAAATATGTGATAAATATTAACTATACCTACAGGTTTTTAAACTGCGCCATATAAAGGTTGTAGTATATACCCTTCATGGCTAATAATTCATCAGAATTACCCTCTTCTTGTATATTTCCATCATCAATTACGAAGATGCGGTCAGCCTTGCGAATAGTTGATAATCTATGGGCAATAACAAATGAGGTTCTTCCCTTTAATAGTGTCTCAATACCCTTCTGAACCAAAACCTCAGTATGGGTATCTATACTTGATGTAGCCTCATCAAGTACTAGTATCTTTGGCATGGAAACCATTGTTCTAGCAAATGCCAGCAATTGTTTCTGTCCATTGGAAAGACCAGCACCACGTTCTTTGAGCTCAGTATCATAGCCTTTCTCTAGCTTCATTATAAAATCATGGGCATTAACTGCTTTAGCTGCTGAAATTATTTCATCATCTGTAGCATCTAATTTACCATATCTAATATTATCCTTAACAGTACCGGAGAACAAGAAGTTATCCTGTGTCATAATACCCATCTGCCTTCTAAGGCTTTCTATAGATATGTCCTTTACATTATAACCATCAATTGTAATAGTTCCTTCTTGAATGTCATAAAACCTACTTATAAGGTTGACAATTGTGGTTTTACCTGCCCCAGTTGGTCCTACAAGAGCAATAGTTTCTCCAGGTTTAATTCTAAAGCTTACATCCTTTAATACATGTGTATCTTCATCATAAGCAAATGATACATGATCAAAAACTACTTCTCCCTTTATTTCAGGTAACTCAGTTACATTCTCAGCATCAGCAATATCTGGCTCGGTATCAAGGATATCAAATATACGTTCAGCACCAGATATATTGGTAATAAGCTGATTATAGAAATTACTTAAATTCATAATCGGATGCCAAAACATTTGTATAAAGCTGGCATAGGCTACAAGTGTACCAACATTAGTTGGTCCAATTCCTAGAAAATGAATAGCGGTAAAATATAAGGCAATGGAGCTAAGACTCCAGCTTAAATCAATAACGGATCCAAAGGCATCATTTAAGCGAACCGCGTGGATAAACGAATCCTTATGCTCCTTAAGTAAGATATCAAAGTCCTCCTCAGTCTCATCTTCGGCGGTAAAGCTTTGGATAATCCTCATTCCAGAGAGATCCTCATGAATGAAAGCATTAAGATTAGAGCTTTTCTTTCTATGGATACGCCATCTCTTATGAGAACGGGTTTGTATAAACCAAATCCCCAAACCCATAAAGGGAATACTAATCATGGCTGCACAAGCTAATTGCCAGTTTTTAATGAACATAATTGTAACTACAGCACTTATTGTAACAAAATCAGGTATCAAAGTAGTAACACTGTTGGACAACACATCTTTTAATGAGTTAACATCTCCCATTATCCTTGCTAGAATTTTTCCGGTTGGACGGCTATCAAAAAAGTTAAAGCTTAACTTTTGTATATGGGTATATAACTCCTGCCTTATTGTCAACAAGGTTTGATTTGAAATTCTCGCCATTAGATGCATTCTAAGCTTGACAAGTATGATAAATACAATATTTATGCCTAATGCAACCAGACCTAGCTTTAATAATCCTGTAAAATCCTTATTGGCTATGTGGACGTCGATAGCCCTTTCTAATATCAATGGATTAATAATCGAAATTGCGACAGTAAATAGCATAATCAATATAACAATAGTAATTGGACCTTTATAAGCAAGCAAGTATCTGAACAATCTAGTCAGTGTTGTTCTCTTATTATAGGATTGTACTTGCTCGTCATCTCTCGTAGTATTTATTGACATCCTGCCACCTCCTTATTTGTAGTTTCTGGTAGCATATTAGAGAATTGGTCAACATCTAAATATTCACCATATTGAGCAACATAGGTATCATAATAATAACCCTTGCTTTGTAGAAGTGTCTCGTGAGTTCCTCTTTCAACAATTTTGCCCTCATCAAGTATTATAATCTCATCAGCATTTCTTACAGCAGAAATTCGATGGGCAATAATTATCTTCGTGGCATTAATATCCATTAAGGCTTGTTGAATAAGATGCTCAGTTTCCATATCTAAAGCAGATGTTGAATCATCAAGAACAAGGATTGGAGACTTCTTAGCCAGAGCACGAGCAATGCTGATTCTCTGCTTTTGACCTCCCGATAAACCAACACCTCTTTCACCAACTACGGTTTCATATTTCTGCTCCATCCGTTCAATGAATTCACTTGATTGTGAATCTGCAGAAGCCTTATAAACTTCCTTATCTTCTACAAGGTTACGCTTACCAAATTTCATATTTTCCATAATTGTATCAGAAAACAAGAATACATCTTGCATTACAAGTGAAATATTCTCTCTTAGCTGCTTTAAGGTTAGGTCCTTAATGTTAACTCCATCTAATTTGATTTCACCCTCTGATACATCATAAAATCTTTGCAATAAATTTATAATAGATGTTTTTCCTGTACCTGTAGCTCCCATAATACCGATAGTTTTGCCAGCTTCTAATGAAAAACTGATATCAGATAATATGTTTATATCAGCCAGTGAAAAGCTAACATTATTAAAATCTATAGAACCTTGTACTTTGTCTAAAATTAAAGGATTTTCAGCTTCAATAACAGTCGGTTTCTCTTTATATATTTTCTTAATTCGATTATTAGAAGCTATGGCAGATGCAAGCTCATTGGATAGCCATCCTAGTAATTCCATTGGCCATATAATATTCATTGAATACTCAGTAAAAGCACCTAATGTTCCTAAGGTAATATCTCCATTAATTACTTGATATCCTCCTACCACTATAACCAACAAAGGTAGAAGCTTGGTTGCAAATTGAAAGTATGGATAGTATTTAACAAACACATGAGATTGCTCCATATTAAGTTCATAATAACGTTTATTACGTGACAAAAACTTTTGAATTTCAAATTTTTCTCTTGCAAATGCTTTAACTGTTCGTACTCCAGATAAATTTTCTTGTGCTACAGTATTAAGCTTAGCATTTTCCTCACTTATTTTTTCATAAATATTACCAAGCTTACGCTCCATTATTAATGCAATACCAGCCAGCAGGGGTAAAGCTATAGTTGGAATAATGGCAAGCCTAGGACTTAGGTGATACATGTAATACATAGCTATAGAAGTATGGATAGTCACCTCTATTATTAACATACTGATAAAACCAACTGCTCTCCAGATGGCATCTATATCGTCCTTAACTCTTGACATGAGCTCACCAGTATTATTCTTATCGAAAAAACTAAGAGATAATTTCTGAATGTATTGAAATAAATCTCTCCTCATTCCCGATGCGATTTTTGAACTATATATATCAAATAGAAATTCCTTAATATATTGAAAAATAGCTCTTCCTATACCAATGATAAATATCATTAATAACAATCTTGGGAGAAGATCCAAATTCCCATTAACAATAACTTCATCAATAATTCTTTTTGTAACCTGTGGGGAATACATATCTAGAGAAACTGCAACTACAATGCAGATTAAAGCAGCTAGATATGCATACCAATAATGAAATATATACCAAGATATTTTCTTTTTCATAATTCCTCCGTTTAAGCAAGCATATTTTGATTAAAGATTGGCAAAAAAATAGCCAAGGCAAGATACACCATGGCGAAATCATAGAAAATATATATTTATTATATAACCAAAATAATAGGAATCAAAGTTATATAAGAATACTATTCTAAAAATCTAAAGACCATGAGGTAATCCGATATAATGATACAGTTATAAAATTATTGCCTTGATTAATTGCCAAGTTATTCATATGTTTTACCTCACTTTCTTTAATATTCTTTTCACATTATAAACATAATATTTCCTATTGTCAATCAGAAAATGTAAAAATATCATAAATTTGCATATAATTTTCCTAGGAATACTAATAACTACAAATCCACTAGAAATAGATGGTCAACAAGTATTGTGAACAGATTCTTAATTTTTAGTTAAGATTTTAAAACTTCAAATATTGTTCATATTTGTATGCTATAATCAAAAAGTACTGGGATAGAATTACAATATAATATTCATGATTATATACACTAAAGTGAATAGAAGGTAGGAAAAACTATGGATTTACCAATGTTTTATGATCAAAGAGAAGAATGGGCCCAAGCCTTATTATTATATGATGCAGCCCTCAAGGAAATTAATACTAAACTAGAGATACTTAATAATGAGTTTAAGCTTGCTCATCAATATAATCCAATTGAACATATTACTTCACGAATTAAATCCCCTCAAAGCATAGCCAAAAAGATTAGACATAACAATCTTGAAATGACGGTTGATAATATTGTTAAATACATTAACGATGTGGCAGGAATAAGGATTATTTGTTCATTTACTTCAGACATATATAGGATTGCTGATTTAATAGGGAAGCAAGGTGATATTAAGGTATTAAAAATTAAGGACTATATAACTTCACCTAAAGAGAATGGATATACCAGCTATCACATGATTGTATCTATACCCATATTTCTTTCAAAACAAACAGTAGAAACCAAAGTAGAAATTCAGATCAGAACAATTGCTATGGATTTTTGGGCTAGCTTGGAGCATAAGATATATTACAAATTTGAGGGTAATGCTCCGGAACATATAAAGAAAGAGCTAAAGGAATGTTCTGAAATTGTAGCTTACTTAGATCAAAAAATGTTGTCACTTAATAACGAGGTTCATCTATGTGACGATGATGGGGAACAAGAATATAAAGATAAGATTATAGATAATTATAAATCTGTTGTGGCAGAAGCATTTGGTACGGTTATTGATGAGGAAGAAGCTCACAAAGATAAACAAAAGACCGTTAGTAATAATAAAACGAGCAAAAAAGGAATAAAGAGAATAATTTTTGGTTCATTATAAATTAAGATAAATAAAAAGATTCTAGATAATTGAGTTTCTAGAATCTTTTTTATATGAGTAATACTAATTATAGCTTAATGTCCTTAAGTAAAGCTGCAAGACCTGTTGTTGCTTCACCACCAGAGCTATAGGAGGAAGGAGCATCATCAATATCTTCAACTACTGCATTGTCAGCAATATCCTTCATATTTAAGCTAATCTTCCCATCCTTAATATCGATTATTTTCACATTAACCTCTTCCCCCTCTTTAAGCACTTCATTAGGNGATTTAAGTCTTTTGAAGGATATTTGAGAAATGTGAAGTAAGCCTGAAAGTCCATCACCTAAATTAATAAAAGCACCATATGGAACTATCTTTTCAACAATTCCCTTTGTAACAAGGCCTTTTTGTAATTTGCTGATTTTACTGTTTTTATCTTTCTCAGCTCTCTCCAGCTCAACTTCCTTACCTGAGAGGACTAATTTGTTATCTTCTGCAGAAGCAGTTATTATTATGGCGTCAACTTCCTTTCCTACAACAGCTTCTAGATCCTCAATATATGCTATGGAAATCTGTGAAGCAGGAATAAAGGCACGGATACCATAAAGATAAGTTATAACGCCACCTTTAACTGCTTGGGCAACTTTAACAGTATGAATCTTCTTGCTATCCATATCCTCTTGCAAGTGTTCCCATGCAAGAATGTTATCAGCTCTTTTACGAGACAATAGGATATTGCCTTGTCCATCATCGGTTGACAGTACAGTTGCTGAGATTTCTTCACCAACTACTATATCTTCTTTAATAGAAAATCTTGGATCATTACTTAACTCTTCAAGTTTAATAATTCCTTCGGCGTAATATCTTAGGTCAACTGTAACCTCAGTGTCAGAAATACCAATAACGGTTCCCTTTAATATATCTCCTTCTCTAATCTTTTTAAAGGATTTATCAAGATCATCCTTAAATTCATCCATAGATGGTATTACCTCAGGAGTTACTTCAAGTTCGTTTTCAGTAACACCTTCATTTTCAACCGTTTTTTCCTTGTCTGTACTCATTGTTGTCTTTAACCTCCTTATTAAGATATCGAATGCTCTAAGTATATCACAGCTTAGATTTAGATTCTAGTATTCACTGATCATTTAAATATAAGTCAGCCCTAGAGTATAAATATGCATTACCCTTTTTACCTATACGATTAACAACACCAAGATGATTAAGTATATTTAGTCCAATCTGGGCGTGGGATATTGGGATTCCAGCGGCCTTTTTATAATCCGTTGATGTAAAGGGTTCCTCAAGAGTACTAGGTATTAAACATTGATAATCTGCCAAGGTGTCAATTGATATCTCTTCTATAAGTTCCGTAGGGATACGATCACATTTTGTGGAGCCCTTTTTCTTGTCGGTACTCCACCCATCAAGAAGACGGTATTCTTCCATGTTCATTAGAATGATATGAATATGTAGATTAGGATCAGTCAAGTAGTTCTTGATTTTATATAATTCTGGAAAGATATTATAGGGCTTACCAGTCTTAGGAGACTTTCTTTGTGGACTAATCTCCCCACTTTGTGGATTAATCCACCGAATCCACTTGGTCTTGGGGATAGGATAGACAATAGTAACAGATGAGTATGTTAGAAATGATGCTAATTTTTTTCTCAGCTTATCGAAATGCCTAGTTTGTATTTCAATAATACCTTCCTCATTACATATGTCTGCAATAAAACTTCCAACTTTAACTTCATGATTGGCATTATTAGGCTCAAGGTAATTTTTTAAGACAGAATGAACGGTCTTTTCCCCATAGGTACCTATTCCATTGGATCCAAGCTCCTCATTAAAGACCTCCTCACAGGCCTTTTCAAATAAATTAATATTCATTTACTATCACAACCTTCTTATTTATTTCTGCCAATTACAAAGGCTTTAGCTAGTATGTATTTTACCCTTATATAATAAAAGAAGGGATAACTATCATAAGGATAATGGATATAATATGATTTTTCAAGAAAAAGAGAGAAATCAAGATGAATAAACATTAAGCCACAAAAAAATGACTATTAACAAATCCTATAATATAAGGTAAAATGAAGTTAACAAATTTATCAAGATGGAGTGTGTGAATATGAAAATTTTAGTAACCGGTGGTGCTGGATATATTGCAAGTCATACAAATCTCGAATTACTTAATGGGGGATATGATGTTGTAGCAGTGGATAACTTTATTAACTCCAATATAGAATCTGTAAAAAGAGTAGAAAAACTTACTGGAAAGAAGATAAGTTTTTATGAAGTAGATCTGCTTGATAAAGAGGCTTTAAGAGAAATATTTGCTAAGGAAAAGGTTGATGCTGTAATACACTTTGCTGGATTAAAGGCTGTTGGAGAGTCTGTAAGTATGCCCCTAAGATATTTTAAGAATAACCTAAGTGGAACAATTAACCTACTTGAGGTTATGGAAGAGTTTGATGTAAAGAATCTAGTATTCTCCTCCTCTGCCACAGTATATGGAGACCCAGCAACCGTTCCAGTAACAGAGGAATTCCCTTTGTCTGTAACAAATCCATATGGTCGGACAAAATTAATGATTGAAGAGATGCTAAGAGATATATCCAATGCAGATAAGACATGGAACATAGCAATCCTTAGATATTTTAATCCTATTGGAGCTCATGAAAGTGGAGATATTGGTGAGGATCCTAATGGAATACCTAATAACCTAGTTCCTTATATAGCAAAGGTTGCTTCTGGTGCTCTAGAAACTATACATGTTTTTGGAAATGACTATGATACACCTGATGGAACTGGGGTAAGGGATTATATCCATGTGGTAGACTTGGCTCTAGGGCATATTAAGGCAATTGAAAAGCTGCAGAAGAATCCTGGTTTAGTTACTTATAATTTAGGTACTGGGGTTGGATATAGTGTTATGGATATAATAGAGAATTATGAAAAGGCTTGTGGTAAAAAGCTTCCATATGTAATAGATCCGAGACGGCCTGGAGATATAGCAGAGACCTATGCTGATCCAACTAAAGCGAAGGAAGAACTAGGATGGATAGCAGTTAGAGGAATAGACAAAATGTGTGAAGATACCTACCGTTGGCAAAGCAAAAACCCCAATGGATATAAGAGTTAACACAAATATTACAAAATCTTTACTAAAAAATCTCGATAATATAAAATAGTATTGACAAAATGTACAAAATTTGGTATTGTAAATGGGCTGGTACTGGAGAGGGTATTATCCAGATAGCGTGGGGAAGCGAGAGGGTAGTTGAGAAAAATAAGATTGACTAAAACGTATATCCATAGGGATGTACCTTTTTGGTCAATCTTATTTGTTAATGTATAAACCACTGTCCAAGAACTTCTTCAGCAAGTCCATAGATTTCATGATAATTCATTGGGCCATCCTTTGCTAAATCTGAGACCCCATGCTTGGAAGCTAATTCTGGGGTATAATCAACAAGCTTATAGATACCATAATTATAATCTGAGGGACCGTGCTCGTAATGAGTTACTATTGGAGTAATGCCGGCATCACTAATATAAGTATTATTTTCATTTTTCACAATTGTAACATCTGCCATTCCCCCAAGCATTCTAGGAGCTTCCTTTTGATAAGACATAAAGTTACCTAGGGAATAGTATATTAGCATTTCATGATTATCAGACTTCATCCATTCTATAGGCTCAAGGACATGGGGATGGGAACCAATTACAAGATCTACACCATTCTCAAAATAAAACTTAGCAAGGTCTTGCTGGGCCTTGACAGGCTTGTATACATATTCAGTTCCCCAGTGAGGAAAAACTATAACAAAATCTGCAAGTTCTTTAGCTCTTTTAATATCTGTTTCCATACGATCATAATCTAGCATATTAACGAGATAAGGCATATCAGATGGCATTTTGTATCCATTTAAGCCGTAGGTATAATTAAGCATAGCAATTTTTATATTATTCTTTTCAATAATATCTATTTCTTCTTGCTTTTCCTTTGTCTCATTAATCCCAAGTATTTTAATTTCGGGATATTGCTTCCAGAAGGAGAAGGTATTAAGTACTCCAGCTAACTTTTTGTCTAAGGTATGATTAGTGGCATGGAGAACCACGTCAAAACCAGCTTTGACGATACTATCACCAATCTCTGTTGGAGAGTTAAAGGCAGGATACCCACTATAGGGGAAGTCTGAGCCACCTAGTATAGTTTCTTGGTTAATTACTGCAATATCTGCAGCAGATATTTCTTCTATTACATTGTCATAGAGATGATCAAAGTTATAAGAACCATCATCTTTTTTTCCGCTTTCTACTACCTCAATATGAATAAGGTTGTCCCCAACAGCAAGTAAGGTAACTTGATTCTCATATGAAATAGGTCCATCCTTGATATAAGACATAGCTGGAAGGCTGGCATCATCATTATTTTGGGAAAAAGTAAGTTTCTCATTAGCTAGGTTAATAGGGAAGTCTCCCCATCTTACCAAGCTGCCTTCATCAAAAACCCAGGAAGGACTGGATAATGGAAATTCGATTTCAGAGACATAATACCAAGGGTCCTCAGGATGTAGAGGATTTTTAAGTACATGGAAATCCTGAGCAGGCATATAGCCCTGAGCTAGAAGAAAGCATCTTTCGCCACTAATGTCTTCTGCAATATCAACAATAAGTAGGCAGTGTCCAGGGCTTCCCCCTTCTAAAAACATATCACCAGGACGAAGATCTTCTAACTGGATCTTACTGCTTTCTGCTGTAAGAGATAAGGTTCCTGCATAAGCAAATACCATGTTTATATATTTTAGGAAATTCTCATAGGAATCGTCATAGCTAGCTGTTTTAGACCAGCTAACATTATTGCCTTCTACCTTTAAACGGTTACCCTCTCTCCACTTGGTATATTCCATAAGAAAACCATTGGTTAAGTGAAAAGCAATCTTATCGTATTCACCAAGAGACCAATAATACTCAGCATATACACGAATAATAGAATCAGCACATTGCTGCATATCTCTATCGCTTAGTGACAGTTGGAATACAGCCACATGATTTCCTTGATTAGCTTTTTCATTACCATTATAAAGTAAAACCTTGCTGCCATCTTCTTTAAGAAGCATATTCCTAGTAAAATGGGCAAATTCTCCACTTGAAGAGGGAATTCGCTTGTACCCTACAGGTGGATTTATCCTAGTTTCTATAGTGGAACCTTCAGGGTTAATAAAAGTATGGGTAGAGGCGATAACTTCAGAGCTCTCAGAGCTTCCAGAATCAGAGTGGTCCATATCTTCACCAATACTAACATCATCAGGTCCTGTACTGGTGTCATCACTGGAAGTATTAAGCTGGGCATCACCAGGGGAATTGTATTCATTAGAATTAAGTTTATCTGTAGACCTACAGCCTGTTAAAAAAACTATAATTAAAATAAAAGCAATAAATATGGATAGCTTATTGGTGTGAAAGAAAAATCTTTCACAATTGAATTTTTTAAGATTCATTTTGCAAACATTGTACCTATGACTAAAAGTTTGTAGGTTACGAAGAAGGTTATGGGTATTAAAAAATCGATTTAAGTTCATAATAGACCTCATAATTCCTAATATTTTATTATGGAGATTAGTCGAAAATCNATTACATTTATTGTGACATAAAAATCATGTCCCATAAAATGCGCTGTATATCACGGACTAATCTGCTTGTTACTGTAAATGATGAAAGCGCAGATTAGTAGCTCTGAAGCTTCGCTTCATCGCTCACGTTGCACTTATCCAAAAAATCTATGACATTTATTCAATCAAGCTTGATAAATGTCCTATCTTTATTGGACTAATCTGCTTATTCTTGTAGATTATACCATAAATTAGTGGTTTATAAACAAAAAAATACTTGACAAGGGCATGGCTTTAGTGTTATACTTTCTCTAAATTATATGAATAAATAAAAGGCTATGAAAAGAAGAGTAGCCAGCGGAAGAATCAACAGAGAACCCCAGTTAGCTGAGAAGGGGAGGTTAAGAAACTGGTGAACATGGACTTGGAGCTGCGTACCGAGGAATGTTATTCTAAGGCTACGACGGATGCAACCGTTATTGTGCTACACTGTTATAATGCAGTGAATGAGGCCTTTTTAAAAGGTGAATTAAGGTGGTACCACGGGAGCATCTCTCGTCTTTAAGTTGTTTAAAGACGGGATTTTTTTATTTATATGATAATTACGAAACAACACAATTTAATATTATATAAGATTAATGCAATTCTGGAGGATCAGAATTAGTATTTATCTTATAATTAGAATAATGAATAGTTCGTAATTATTAACTTAATAAACGAAAGGAATGAAAAAGATGAGTAAGAAACCATATTATATTACTACCGCCATAGCTTATGCCTCAGGTAAGCCTCATATCGGCAATACCTATGAGATTATTTTAGCTGACAGTATTGCAAGATTTAAAAGGATACAGGGATATGATGTGTTTTTTCAAACAGGTACTGATGAGCATGGACAGAAAATAGAACAGAAGGCTAGGGAAGAGGGCTTATCACCCCAGGAGTATGTTGACAAGGTAGCTGCTGATATTAAGCGTATCTGGGACCTTTCCAATACATCATATGATAAATTTATCAGAACAACAGACAAGGATCATCAATTAATTGTACAAAAGATATTTAAGAAGCTTTATGATCAAGGAGATATCTATGAGGGCTTTTATGAGGGACAGTACTGTACAGCCTGTGAATCTTTCTTTTCTGAATCCCAATTAGCAGATGGAAACTGTCCTGACTGTGGTGGACCAGTTCACCATACAAAAGAAAGTGCTTACTTCTTAAAGCTAAGTAAATATGCTGATAGACTGATTGATCATATTAAAACCCATCCAGAGTTTATACAACCAGAATCCAGAAAGAATGAGATGCTTAATAACTTCCTTATTCCTGGACTTCAGGATCTATGTGTATCCCGTAGTTCATTTAAATGGGGTATTCCAGTAAGCTTTGATGATAAGCATGTAATCTATGTATGGATTGATGCCCTTAGCAACTATATTACTGGACTTGGATATGATGTTGAGGGTAACCATGGTGATAAATATAAGAAATTCTGGCCTGCCGATCTTCATTTAATAGGAAAGGATATTATTCGCTTCCATACAATTTACTGGCCAATTATTTTAATGGCCTTAGAAGTGCCATTGCCTAAGCAAGTCTTTGGTCATCCCTGGCTTTTACAGGGTAGTTCAGCAGATAAAATGAGTAAATCCAAAGGAAATGTTATCTATGCAGATGACCTAGTAGATATATTTGGTGTTGATGCCGTACGTTACTTTGTTCTCCATGAAATGCCTTTTGATAATGATGGTGTTATCTCCTGGGAGTTGCTTGTTGAGAGAATCAATTCAGACCTGGCCAACACATTAGGAAATCTTGTAAATCGTACAATATCAATGTCTAATAAATATTTTGATGGGCTTGTAACCAATGGGCAGGTAGCAGAGGAAGTTGATGAGCAGCTTAAGGATCTTGCTCTGGAAACCCCAAAGAAAGTTATTGCTAAGATGGAGAAACTTCGTGTAGCAGATGCTATAAGTGAGATATTTACTCTATTTAAAAGATGCAATAAATATATTGATGAAACAACTCCTTGGATATTGGCCAAGGATGAAGCAGATAAGGCAAGACTTGAAACTGTCTTATATAACCTAGTAGAAGGGATATGTATTGGCGCTAGCTTACTGGAGCCATTTATGCCAGAAACATCAAAGAACATTCTATCACAGCTTAAGGCTGAGGCGAGATCAATAGATAGCTTTGATAAATTTGGCTTATACCCATCTGGAACAAAGGTTACAGAGACACCTCAGATATTATTTGCCCGTCTTGACTTGAAGGAGGTTTTAGAAAAGGTGGAAAAGAATAATCCTGTGAATAATACACAGATCGAAGAACAACAGGAAGAGAATAAGGAGCTTACTACAGATAGTTCAGTTATTGATATTGAGCCAAAGGCTGAGATTAGCTATGATGATTTTGCAAAGCTTCAATTTCAAGTAGGTGAAATTATCGCTTGTGAGGAAGTTAAGAAATCAAAGAAGCTTCTTTGCTCTCAAGTTAAGATTGGATCCTCTGTTAAACAAATAGTATCAGGAATCAAAGCATACTATACACCAGAAGAGATGGTTGGTAAAAAGGTAATGGTTGTTGTCAATCTAAAGCCTGCTAAATTAGCAGGACTAATCTCCGAAGGAATGATTCTATGTGCTGAGGATAATGAAGGAAATCTATCTGTTATGGTACCTGAGAAAGACATGCCTGCAGGAGCAGAAATACTGTAAGCAATATAAAGAGGTGGTATGCAACTCCCTAGGAGAATTGCATACTACCTCTTTTCTTGTAGAAAATAACTATTCGAATATTGTAATCTTGGCCATTGCTTGGTCTTTTATCCATAAATCTAATCTATTATCTATTATTTCAAATTGAGAGGGACCAATATCCAATAAAAATCTATGAAAGTCCTTTGGATAAAAGGAAGCTCCTAAAGAAACTTCTGCTTTTTCCCTTAGTTCTCTTATTTCTAGAAACCCAACTGCATAGGGCAAATAGATTGCAGGCTCTTCTAATAGTGTTTTATAGATAAGCTCACCAACAGCCTCACTATTAATAAAGTTTGAAATATATTCTACAACCTCTGCCTCCTTCCAACCTTCATAATGTATTCCTATATCTGCTCTTGCGTACATACAAAGGATTATTATGCTATTAGCCTCTAAAAAACTAGCTAGGTTCTTATCTATTCCACTAAGAGAATATGAATACATTTCCACGTATGTAGCCCAACCCTCATCATATCCGACAAAGTCCATAATATTTCTTATTGGAGCAGGATTTTGATCCCTAAAATAAACGCATTGGTAGAGGTGGCCAGGATATCCTTCGTGGGCTATAGTAGTATAAATGGTTGACAGGGTTTCTTCATCACGTCCATTAATATAGATATTGTTGTTGGTATAGTTATCCATAGGTGGAACTAGATACATAGCAGGACTTAAGTATTCTGATAAGGATTTGTGGACATATTTAATGTCACAGCTAACTGGTATTGCATTAGGAAAGTCGACCGTAATTTTATGTTTTAGATTATCTAATATTTCATCAGGTTCGGTAATGGGAAATGATGAAAAATCCATATATTTATCTAGAATGTGTGGATCGGATAAGGAAAGTGAAACAATTTTACTGGTCTCTTCTTTTATGGCTTCTTCAAGAAAAGAAGCCATTTCCTTGACTGATTTAGTAGAACCAGTTTTTTTCTTGGCTAAGAGTTCATAATATTCTTTGCCATCTGGGTAGTAGTAAAGACCGGCATCATTGGTTCCTGAGCCTTTTAGGTCGTATAAGACAGCTATTAAGTTCTCATAAGCTGGAATTACGTAGTTAAGAACAGCTTCTTTGTTAGCTGATTTATATAGGGCTTTGTCTCTTTCAGTTAGGTAATCATAATTATCAATTTTGTCATCAAAGTAATCTATAAGAAAATTATCCTCAGGAAATGAAATAAAGGCTTCACATTGACTAATTATGCTATCAGCCACCTCATCCCTCATAAATAGGCCTTGAGCAGCTTTTTCCTTTTCAAAAGTGGCGATGGAGCTAAAGTAGTCATCTACGCATGATAGCAAATTTATGTAGTCATCAATATCGGATCTATCATAAAAGCTGTATTCTGCCAAAAGAATGGGAAGCTGAGCTTGAATTCCAGTGGTTGGGCCAAGACATTCTTTATAGTAAAGATAGTTTCCAAATTCTAATTCCTGAACAAGATATTTTTCTAAAATACTATATATAAGCTGCTGCTCCTCCTCCAATAGCTCATATTTAAAATCATTAAGAGCTGATAAATATTTCTCGATATTTAGCATACCTTCCTTCATTTTTGTAAAACTATATTCTCCAAGGGTAATTTCATCAATAAAGATCCCAAAGCTCTCAGGATCTGCTAGAGAATAACTTAAGGTTAAGGTATCACTTTGCACAGAGTCTACAAATATTTCATTTATAAAGTTATCAAAATCAGACCGTTGCTGTAGAATATCATCCTTCTTATGACATCCACTTATGATAGAAAGAGTGCCTAGAAGTATTAGTAATAAAAATTTTAGCCTTTTACTAAACATTGAACCTCCTATATAAAGCTCTATATAATAGAAATCTTTATTTATATCTATTCCTGCAAATTAATCCTAAGAAGTAATTTAAGAAAATATATGAGATGCTTCTTGAATAAAAGGAAAGTTAAGTTTTTAGCCTAATCATCCGAAATAATATCTGTAGAAGAAAAGGGCCAATGATTTGGAGAAAGGCATGAATAATACTATGAGATTTAGTTTTTCTATAGAAGCAGATTCAAAAAACCTGAGGGCCAATGGGCATACTAATCCTTACCGGATAAGTGATAATACAAAAGCAGGTGGGATATTATCACTTAAGCAAGGACAGAAGGTAACTGGTGTTGTTGTTAAGGTGGAAGATAAAGTTACTCTTAATTTATGTGGTCAAAAGATAAGTACTTCTAAAGAAGTTTTAAAGGACACCTTCCCCGGACAGGAGAAGGTGTTTGAGGTGACAAAGTCTTCAAACAATATAATTGAATTAATGCTAGTTGAGGACCAGGCTACTAATAAGCAAAATACGGTGTCCACAATTTTCCACCTAGATAAGGATAAGGATAATTTCATGGCTCAAAGCCAGCAAAAAAGCAAGGATATGGAGAAGGAAAAAGGAATCCTTGATAAAGAAAAAAAGATGGAAGAGCTTGCCACAAAGATGACAGAGCAAGACCTAAAGCTTCTAGAGGAGGCAGGTTTTTCTCTTAACCATCTTCCAATAGAGCGTCTATATGTAGAGCTTAGCAGAATAAAAAGCGAGAATAATGATAAGCAGCATAATCCCATCTATCTTGTCTGGACAAGTGGGACAGAGGATCAAATTGCAAGAAGGCTTGCAGCAGAGAATCTTCCTGTAACAGATGAAGCAATAAAGCAAGTATCAGCAGCTCTAACAATTAGTGATGGGGTTACTCAGATAGATGATGAAGCTATTAAGACACTGATTGCCAATGAACAAGAGCCTTCTATAGGTAATATATATCGTGCCCTTTATAGTGGAGATGGGAGAAAAGCTAATAATCAACAGCTATCATCTGAGGCTTGGGAAGAACTATTGCCTCAGGTTGAGGAAGTAATAAAAAGCTCTGGATATGAGGTAAATGAAGTAAATCTAGAGGAGGCTAAAAGCTTAGTGGAGAATGAAATTCCACTGACTAAGGAAAACTTTAGCTTAACTAAGGAGCTTAAATATATAAAGAACAATATTAGTAGAGACCAGATTTTTGATCATGTAATAGAGGCCATGAAAAAAGGGGAGGACCCCTTGGAGCTTCCATTACAAATAGGGCTAGAGGAAGCTTATGAGAACATAATGGAGGATATAGCCTCTATAGAATCTAGGGACATAGACAGTGCAATTAATGATAATGTAAATTTAACTATTAAGGACATTATTACACATAAAGATTCACATAAAGAGGAAAGTGTAGAAAAAGAAATAGATGTTAATGTGCACCCTATAGAAGCAATAAAGGCTAGGAGACAGCTGGAGGAAATCCGTCTTAAGATGACTAAGGATGCAGCATTAGCCTTAGAGAAGAAGGGAATTCATATTGAGACAACCCAGCTAGAACAGGTGGTAGAAGCCTTAAGAGAATTGGAAGAGAACTATTATAAGGAACTATTGGCCTATAGTGAAGCCCCAGTAACCGATGACAACATATCCCTTGTTAAGGATACTGCTTTACATGTTCAGTGGCTCAAACAGATACCAAGCTATGTGTTGGGTGAAACCCTTTCTGAAAGGAAAACAATTAATTTAGAAACGATTCTTGAGAAGGGTAATGCCATAGAAGCAAGGCTTGTTCAGGCTGGAGAAGCTTATGAAACTCTTATGACAGTTCCTAATAGGGAGTATGGGGACTCCATTCAAAAAGCATTCAGTAACATGGCCCCACTTTTGGAGGAGCTGGATATTGAGAACACACCACAGAATCAAAGAGCTGTAAGAATTCTGGCCTATAATAGGATGGATATAAATCAAGATAATATTATTAAGATAAAGTCTTATGATCTTGAGCTTAGAACAATGATTGATAATTTGCATCCTGCGGTTACAGCTCAGATGATTAAAGAAGAGATTAATCCTTTGCAGATGCCAATTCCTGAATTAAGTGAAACCATAAGTCGTATAAAAGAAGAAAACGGTATAACAAGTGCTGAAAAGTACAGTACATATTTAAGAAAACTAGATAAAACAGATGGTATATCTGAGGAAGAAAGAAAGGCTTACATTGACATATATCGCTTGCTTTATCAGATTGACAAAAGTGATGGTGCAGCCCTGGGAGCCGTTCTTAATGCTGGAGAAGAGGTGACTCTTGAGCACCTAAAAACAGCTATTCGTACAAATAACAAGGGTAGAATCGATACTAGGGTTGATGATAAATTTGGTATGTTAGAGCGTCTTGAAGGAAATGAAGATGCTAATGAATATATGAATATGATGCTTAAACATATTAAGGAGAATGTGTCACCTGAGAAACTTCAAGACATTCAAAAAAACCTTGCACAAACCTGGACCTTAGAAGGTCATGATGGCCAAATCAATCAAAATTCTAGTGAGGATATCTTAAAGGATTTAGGGAACCTCCCAATAGAGAAGCTATTTGGTGCCATTAGCAATGAAGAAGATATGACTGTAGCTGAACAGGAAGTCTATCATGATAGGTTAAGGGAACTTCGTGGAATACAGAAAAATTCAGACCAGGCTATTAGATTTCTTAATGAATTAAAGATACCTTGTAGCACCACCAATATTAACATGGCTATTCACATACTTAGTAATGGGGAGACACCAATTAAGAAATTCTTTAACATTAGGGAAAATGAGGTCGAAACAACAGAAAACCCCGATTTTCCCATTAAGGAAAGTATAGATTTAACCGATAATCTTATAGACAAGAGTTCTATGGTTGAGATCTATGATGAAATAGCAGGTCAGGCTAATGCTGATTTAGAAGATATTATGAATAGTGAAGCTATAAATGCAAAAATTCTTGACCAAGGAATAAGAACTGCCAATGTGATGAACTTTTTAAAAACCCTTGCCGGGAAAGAATTTTACAGGATTCCACTTGAGACAGATAATGGTATAACCAATGTGAATCTTACTATTGTAAGGGGGGAGAGTGCTTCTGGCAAAGTAAGTGTGACTATTTGGTCTGAGCTATTAGGTAATGCTAAAGCAGAGATATCTATAAAAGAAGATAAATTATCTGGATATATTAGCTGCAATGATAGAAATGGACTGGCTCATATTAAAAATAATTCTGTTATATTGAAAGATATAGCAGAGGATGAGGGGCTTGTAAACCATAAGATAGATTATATTATGCATAATAAGGGGAACCTTAATAATCATTACCAAGGTATAGACAATGATAATAATGATGAAGTATCATCAGACACTGAAAAAACCTTGTATAGAATAGCAAAAGCCATAATTCGTACTATTATGGCAGCAGAGAACTCCATTGAAAGGGAAGGTATATTAAATGAGAATTAACCACAACATATCCGCATTAAGAGCTAATAATCAATTAGGAAGAACCAATAAGCTATTAGATTCAAGTCTTGAGAAATTATCATCAGGCTTTCGTATTAACAAGGCTGCCGATGATTCAGCAGGTATGGCAATTTCAGAAAAGATGAGAACCCAGATTGCTGGATTAAATCAAGCTTCAAGAAATGCATCAGATGGTATATCTGTAATTCAGACAGCAGAGGGAGCCCTTATTGAAGTTGAATCTATGCTACAAAGAATGAGAGAATTATCTGTTCAGGCAGCTAATGGAACCTATACAACTGAAGACCGTAAGGCAATTCAGACCGAGATTGATCAATTAAATGAAGAGATACAGAGAATATCTGATACCACAGAGTTTAACACAATGAAGCTTTTAAATGGTAATATTGATAGAAAGTCCTATTCTAATGATAGTAAGGTGAATCTAGTATCATTATCTGATTCTGTTATGGTAGGAGATTATTCAATTAAGGTTATTCAGGATGCTAGACAAGCTGTTATTGTAGGTAAGCAAATAGATACTGGCGGTGCAGATGTAAGTACAAGAACAATCACCAAAGATGAGGCTGGAACCATTACAATTAATGGAGAACAGGTTGAGGTTAACGAGGGTGATACTCTAGTTGAGGTATATGAAAAGCTTCGTGATGCTGGAAGCGTAGTAGATGTTAATGTATTTACTTCAGGAAGTCAGACTCTTCCTGCTGATATTGACGATTTTATAGCTAATATTGAAGCAAATCCGGAGCTAGCAGGGTATAGCACGGTTGATATGGCTGATGACAGGTATCTTGTATTCGTATCTGAGAAATATGGCACTAAAAGTAAGGTAGAGATACATTGTGATAATCAAGAATTAGCAGATATATTTGGCTTGTCAACCACAAAAGCTTCAGCTAAGGGTATTGATGCTAAAATAGAACCAGTAAGAAAGGATACCGCTACTTCAACTACTCCTTCTATATTTGAAAACACAGCAACATTTTCAGTTGAAGGTAATAGGGTAACTGTTACGGATCGTGATGGATTTGAAATGGTATTTAATATTGATGTTGCCGCTGCAAAAACTGAATTTACCGATGGGATAATTGAAGGGGCAGCTCCTCCGGATCCTTCAGGTGGCTCAACCTTAGATGTAACAGTAACCGTCCTTGAAGCAGGTCCTATGGATCTTCAGATTGGTGCTAACGCAGGACAAACTATGGCAGTGCGTATACCTAAGGTGAATCCTGAAACTTTAGGTATAGATAAGGTAAATGTTCTTACAGACACTGGATCTCAAGAGGCTATAGCCCTACTTGATAATGCAGTTAATGAGGTTTCAGCAATTCGTGCTAAGCTAGGTGCATATCAAAACCGCTTAGAGCATTCCATATCTAACTTAGATGTAACCTCAGAGAATATGACAGAATCTCTTTCAAGAATTGCGGACGTAGATATGGCTGAAGAGATGGCTAATTATACTCAGAAGAGTGTACTTGCTCAAGCAGGAACAGCAATGCTTGCCCAAGCAAACCAGAGGCCACAGACCATTCTTTCCTTGATCCAACAATAATTATAAGATGCCAGGCCATATGAAATAGGATAATATAGTAAAGACTAGAATATAGCCAGGCCATAGAAATAGAAAGAAATATATTAAGGTAAAGTATGGCCTTAGCTATATAGGAGGTATGTCATATGACAAAAGAAGTTCTTCAGGGATATACAGCAAGAATTACCCAGGCTTCAAAAAGTGAATTAATTGTAATTATATATGAGCTGATTATATCTAATACAAAGGAAGCAATCAAAGCCTATAATGAAAAGGATTTGGTAACCTTTGATAAAGAGCTTAAGCAGGCCCAGACATTTTTGAGAGAATTAATGGTTGCATTAGATTATAGTTATGAGTTATCATATGATTTATTAAGTTTATATATATTTGTGAACAAGCAATTTATTACGGCAATTTTTAAGAAAAAGCCGGATACTTTAGATAGTGCATTATCTATACTAGAAAAACTGCTTGTAGGATTTGAAGGTGTTAGCAAAGAAGACACGAGCGGTCCTATGATGTACAATACCCAGCAGCTATATGCGGGCTTAACCTACGGTAAGGGAACACTTAATGAGACTTACATCGATCCTGAAGACAGGAACCGTGGGTTTATTATATAAAGCCATACTAAAGAGAAATATCAATGTACATAAGCTTTAAGAAACTAAGGAATTTTAAGACACAAAAGAGTTGAAAAACACTTAAGACTTAATAAAGTTAGTAAGGCACTAAAGACAGATAAGGTACAAAAGAAGAAAAACTACAAATGATAAAAAGCCGGTTATACCGTGTTGGTAGACTTACAAGTCTATTCATAACAGTGTAACCGGCTTTTTTCATGAATTAATAGTAATGTTTTCAGCCTTGGCCTGCTTTAGTAAAAACTTATATCTGTCCTGGACAGCATTCATCTCATATATACAGCTGTCAATAAGGTCAGGATCCACTACGTTCTCAAAGGTAGAGTAAGCAGCCTCTAATGCAAGTTTTGTTTTATTTATCTCATGTATAAGAAAATGTTCACTGGGACATTTTTTCTTTTTAAAGATGCTCATATATATATTTCACCATCCTTGTAACTAACTTTGTTATTAGTATAGTCAAAAAAAGAAGGTATTATACTTTTAATTAGAATAAAATGGATGGACTGGTATATAAATGTATTAAGTGAGGCGAAACTCTTTAATTATTCGAAATATATAGGAATATAATGAAATTTTGCTTCAACCCTTTGCTTAACTTATGATCCAGAATTATTATATTCGTATATTTATCATTGGTGAAGTTTTGCAAATACATAAATGAATTTATATTGGAAAGGGGATTATCATGGAAAGTATGATATTTGCAGGAATAATCATTGCTTGTGTTGTAATGATAGGAGTTTGTGTTATCAGAAAGCGACCAGATATTATCGTGGATTTTTGCCTTCGTGGATTTGTTGGTATTGCTGCCATCTATTTATTAGAAATGGTATTATCAATATGGAATTATGAGCTTAATGTTGGTATCAATGGCCTAACATTTGCAATTAATGGTTTTCTTGGATTGCCTGGTTTCTTATTGCTGTATGGCTTGGCTTACTATTATTCAATTTAGAGATTGTGAAAATGATGAAATATAATCAATTTATTTGTAAAAATACAACAAATCGTATTGGATATGATTGACATATGTAAATTCCTGGGCTATCATAAAAAAGTCAGGAGGTGAAGCCTATGGGAGGGATCATAGCCATATATGATTCTGATTTAACTTATGCAATTCGATTAATGGAATACATTAAAAAAAGAAAAGATTTTGGTTTTGAAGTTCTGGTTTTTACTGAAGAAAAAAGCTTATATGATTTTGCTAGCTCAAGGATAATTGACATACTCCTTATGGAAGATGGGCTATCAATTCATAATGAGATTAAGGATAATATTAAAGTAATATTTATCTTATCAGACTATCTAGATCGATCAACAACCAATGAGGAACTAAGAGTTTTAAAGTATCAGTCAGCACAAAAGCTTATTACAGAGGTATTATCAACCTACAATAAATTTATTAATAAAGGTGAGCAGACTTATGGAATAAAGGGCTCAAAGATTGTTTCTATTATCTCACTGACCCCAGAGAGAAACAAACTAGCTTTTGCATGGTCATACGCCTATCACATTTCTGAAAAAAATAAAGTTCTTTTTATACCTTTGGAGCTTCTTCCAATACCATTTATTGATATGAATGAGTATTCTAAATCATCTTTATCTGATTTTCTATATTATCTCAAAAACAAGGATCCCAATTTGATTTCAATAATGAACTCATATATTAGCTACATAGATTCCATAGCTTATCTTTCTGGTTTATCCATAGGATTAGACTTGATTTCTGTGACTAAGGAGGATATTACAAAGTGGATTGATGCACTTAGCCTTAACACAGATTATGATGTAATTGTATTCTATCTTGGATTCTATAGTGAAGCTACAGTCGAGCTTATGAATCTAAGCCATAAAGTGTTAGTACCAATTGCTGAACAATCTGAAGACCATGTGCTAATAGGAGAATTAGAAAGACAGTTAAACTTCATAGGTGTAAGTAAGCCATCTGAGATGATCTGTAAAATTGATCTTCCTCGAACTAATTGGTCAGTTGATTCTACCATAAAATTTCAAGAACTAAAGTATAGTGGGGCCTGGAAGGCTATGATAAAGCATGTGGAGGGTGATGTCATATGAATAACCACATTAATCAGACAAGCCTAAAAGAGGAAGTTCAAACCATAGTGCTTGAGGAGATGGACTTAAGTAGAGATCCCTCGGACGAAGAGATATACAAAACTATAGATAGAATATTAGTTGAAAAAGGAAAGAAGAGATATGTTAGTCTCAAGGAAAAAAGAGAGTTAAGAAAAGAGATATTTAACTCTATTCGTAAGCTTGATGTTTTACAGGATTTAATTGATGACCCCCTAATAACAGAAATCATGGTAAATGGACCAAATAAAATATTTGTTGAGAAAAACGGGACGATCTACCCTAAGGACATAAAATTTTCCTCTGAAGGGAAGCTGGAGAATATTATACAGCAGATGGTAGCAGGCTCTAATAGAATTATTAATGAAGCTAATCCTATTGTTGATGCAAGATTACGGGATGGCTCAAGGATTAATATTGTACTGCCACCGGTTGCCATTGACGGGGCCATGGTAACTATTCGTAAGTTTCCCAGTAATCCAATAACTATGGAGCAGCTTCTAAAATATGAATCAATAACTGAGGAAGCAGTAGAATTTCTAAAAGAACTAGTTATTGCAGGATATAATATTTTTATTAGTGGGGGAACAGGATCAGGGAAGACAACATTTTTAAATGTACTATCTAATTTCATTCCTAGCAACGAAAGAATTATTACTATAGAAGACTCTGCAGAATTACAAATCAGGAATATTCCAAACCTAGTTAGAATGGAAGTTAGAAAGGCCAACACTGAAGGGCTTAATGAAATAAGTATAAGAGATTTGATAAAAACAGCCCTACGACAAAGACCTGATCGAATAATAGTAGGAGAGATTAGGGATGGAGCGGCCTTTGATATGTTACAAGCCTTTAACACAGGCCACGATGGCTCTCTGTCAACAGGTCATGCCAATTCTCCCAAAGATATGCTAAGTCGCTTAGAATCCCTAGTATTAATGGGTGCCGACATTCCTTTATTATCAGTACAAAAACAGATGGCCTCTGCAATTGACATAATAGTACATCTAGGTAGATTACGTGATCGCTCTAGGAGAGTTCTAGAAATCACGGAAATAATAGGCTTTGATAAGGGTGACATTAAATTAAACCCAATATATCGGTTTGTGGAAAAGGGGGAATCTGATGGCAGAGTTATAGGATCATTAGAGAAGGTAAATGAATTATTACACATAGATAAGCTTATTAAAGCAGGATTGAGGGGCAGTAGTGATAGATAATTATAATAATTATAAATTCTCACTTTTTGAGAATATAAGATATACCTTAGAGGGATTACTTATATCTAGTCTATTAGGCTTTCTATTTTATCATCATATTTTTGGAATTCTAATTCTAAGTCCATTAGTATTAATCTACCGTAGAAGGGTAAAGTCTAGATTAATAGAAAAAAGAAAATGGAAGCTTAACCAGGAATTTCGCGACGTAATAATAAGCATTTCAGCAGCTCTTAACTCAGGCTACTCAGCTGAGAATGCATTTTATGAGGCCTGGAAGGATCTAAAGCTTTTATATAAAGAGGATTGTCTTATTATGCAGGAGCTTTCTTATATTATTAATCAAATNAAGCTTAATGTTACTATAGAAAAAGCCCTAAGGGATTTTGCCAGACGAACAGGGATAGAGGATATCAATAATTTTGCAGAGATATTTGCTACAGCAAAACGAACCGGTGGGGATCTTATAAGGATAATTCATACATCTGCTAGATCAATAAGTGAAAAAATCGATGTAAAGAGAGAGATTAAAACATTAATCACAGCAAAAAAATATGAAGCAGATATCATGAAATGTATTCCTCCAGCTATAATACTTTATCTTAGCTTTTCATCTCCAGGTTTTCTAGATCCTCTTTATCAAAATATATTAGGGATATCTGTGATGACAATTCTTTTAATCACCTATCTAGTTGCATTTATTCTGTCAGATAAAATCGTTGATATTAATATCTAGGAAGGAGGATATAGGTGTCATTATTCCACATAATTATTTTGTTCTTGATAATCATTAAAACATTTGCCTTAGTCTTATCAAGCAAAAACCTAAAGAAGTTTTCTATTGATATTGATAGAAGAGAACACAGACTATATTTTATATATCCTTTGATTAAATATATACTGACCAAATCAGGGCTAAGTCAACGTCTATATAAGATGGATAAGGTTTCTAGTGCTGGGAAAGCTCTAATCGTCAGTAATAAAACTTTAGACTGGGGGATTTTGTATTGGTGTAAGAGGATATCATTAATATACGTCATAATATACATTACTCTAATAATCTCGTTTCTTAGCCTGTTTCAAGGAAAATCTCAAGATGCTCTTATAAATGATAGATATATTACTAGGCCTAGCTTTGGAGAAGGAATTAAAGAGGTTGAATTAAAGGCTTCTGTAAAACCAAGAGAGGAGCTGGGGAAAGATAAAGAGGATACAGAGAAAATATATGAAGAGGATGTTACTCTTAGTATTGAAGAGCGGAATTATAAAGAGGGTGAGATAGAGAGATTTCTTGATGAGGCAGCTAAATCAATAGAGATATATCTACTAGGAGATAATAAATCTAAGGATGAGATAGTAGGTAAGCTAAACTTCTACAGTGTGGTGCCTGGCACCAGTGTCCTAGTAGATTGGAGAATAGATAACTTGGATATCATTAGTAGAAATGGGGTGATTAACAATGAGCAGTTGGGACCTAAGGGTATAGACACTAAAGTAACAGCTATATTATCTTACCAGGGCAGAGAAAAGGAATTTCCCATCACACTTCATATTATGGCAAAGGAATTTACTAAGGAAGAAAAAATCCACAATGTGCTAAATGAAGAGTTAGCCAAGGCCCATGAACATAATAAAGAGGATCCCTTATTAGAGCTTCCCACTACTATAGGCGAATATCAGATCAAGTGGAATGAGCCAAAGAATGAGGGAATACATATTAAATTACTTGGACTAGGGTTAATAACAGCAATATTTGTATGGATATATCAGGATAAGGATATTGATAAAAGAATGAAAGATAGAAGAAAGGAGATGCTTCTTGATTATCCGGAGCTTATTAGTAAATTTAATCTTCTGATTAATGCAGGTATGACTGTAAAGCAGGCCTGGACAAAAATAACTGATGATTATAAAAGAAGATTAGAGGAGACCTCGGCCCCTAAGAGATATGCCTACGAGGAGATGATATTTACAAAGCATGAGCTAGAGTTAGGGGTTTCAGAAATTATTGCATACGAAAGCTTTGGTAGAAGGACAGGCCTTACTCCATATATGAAATTCAGTACCCTAATTGCTCAAAACTTAAAGAAAGGTAGTAAGGGGCTAAGTGAATTATTAGGAAGAGAAGCAACAGAGGCCTATGAGGATAGAAAGGAAACAGCTAAGAGATTAGGAGAAGAGGCAGGGACAAAGCTATTAGGTCCCATGATAATGATGCTAATAATTGTTTTTATACTTATTCTGGTTCCAGCATTTATATCCTTTGGAATCTAAAATTAAAATAAGGAGGTAGAAGAAGTGAAAGAGAAGATTAATAAAAAATTTAGCAAAATCTTAAATAATCAACTAGATGGGGTAGGTGTTGTGGAAATAATATTGATTTTAGTTATCTTAATTGGATTAGTCCTTTTATTTAAGGATCAGATCACTGTTATAGTCACCAAAGCATTTACATCTATAGCAACAGATGCCAATAATATTGTGAAGTAATATGAGGAAGGACAAAGGCGTAATTACCGTATTTTTAAGCATCACCTTACTACTTATCCTATCTTTCTTTTTTACAATTATCGAGGGGGCTAGAATATATGTCGCTAGGGTCTATGCAGAGAGGGCTCTATCTACTGCAATGGATTCTGTTATGGCGGAATATTACGGCCCTCTCTGGAAGGAATATCATATATTCGGCCTCGATGGTTCATATGGTGCAGCTGATATAGACACTGATGCAATATCTGATAAATTAGAGGAATATATGTCCTATACCCTTTATCCTACACAAGATATGAATTTATCAAAAAATCATAAGGCTATAGATTTTTATGATATCTCTATAGATTCATTATCCATTGATAACATAAACCTTTTGATAGACTATCAGGGGGAGCTTTACTTTGATGAAGCTGTACAATATATGAAGTATAAAGAATTAGGAGATGGGTTTGAAAGTCTCTTAAGTAATATGTCTCTTATGGAGAATACAGGTAAGGTATCTGTAATTTATGAAGAGAAGCTAAAGGTTGAAGAGCAGCTGGTGGATATTGACAAGGGTATTTTAACTCTAATGGAACTTCTAGATGGTATAAGTACAGGTAAGAGAGGTTTAAAGGTCAATAAGGATGGAAGTCTTAAAACAGTAGATACTTATATTAAGCAAATAAGCTTTGGTAATGTAACCAAGGATTCTGTTGAAATTAATAATGAGCATGTATTTAATGGCTTGAAAAAGAGCTATTGGTTTCCTGAAGAGGATTTTAAGAAGATAGAAGAAAGCTTTACTAAAATTGAGGGGATCAATTCCCTAATAGAATTAATTAGACAAATGGGGGAGGGCCCAGAGAACTATATAATCATAGAACAGGAACTGGCACTTCTACAATTTCAAAAGGATGTATTATTAGCAGGTATTAATAGAAAGGGGAAGCAGATACAAAGTAAGTTAAGAAAAATCATTTCTCTTATAGATAAAGCAAATAATGAAATTGATAAAATCATATCCAAAATCACCATTGCAGTGCCTTTGCTGGAGGGTCTGGAAGGAACATTGAATAAGGAAAAGGATAGCCTTGATCCAACTATATTTGACCAGTTGAAGGATAGCGTTAATGAATTGCAGAGCTACTGCTCTATTGACACAGATGGAGATAGGTTTTTAGCAATGAAGGATATTCTTAATAAGAATAAAGATATTCTTATTAATACGGAGGCCGTTCTTGAGAATGCAACCTTAAGCCTATCTAAGGGTAGGATCAAGGATGGTAGATCAAGCTTTAAGAAAGGTTTATCAGTACTAAAGGGTTATCAAATTCAGGGGCTAAGATTAGATTATTCAAGCCTTGTACTTGAGAAAAAGGACACTGATTTATTAGGAAAAGCCTACAATTCCATATTAGGGGGAATCACATCCCTTGTAATTGATCCCAATAAGATATCAGATGGAACGCTACAGGAGAGAACAAGACCTTCAGATTATTATCAATTACTTNAGGAAGGGGAAGGTTTCTTTACAGATTTTGAAGAATACATAGGTAGTGATGGTGGTAGTGCATTGGAATTAAGCCAGTTTTTTGGAGGTGTAGGGGGCGTATTTGAAGGAGCGCAAAACAGTGGTAATGGTATTAACCCTGTTGCTAAAAAACTATTATTTCAAGAATATATTAAAGAACACTTCTATTCATTTCCTCTTGATGAAAGTGAGCTACAGGAAAGGAAACCTACTTTATTAGAATATGAACAAGAATATCTTCTCGGCGGAAAGAAAAGTGATGAAGAAAATATTAATTATGTAATATCAAAAATCATGATGATTCGCATGGTAGGGAATCTGGCATCTATTCTAACTAATAAAACTATATGTAATGAGGCAAAAGTAGCTGCAACTGCTATGGTCGGATTTACTGGTCTCCCCATTCTGATTAATATAACTCAGGCACTTATTATACTTTTATGGTCATTTGCAGAAGCACTTGTTGACACATGTGCCTTACTAAAGGGTATGGAGCTACCACTGATTAAAGAAAAGATTGAGATAACCCTAGGGGATCTTATCATACTTAATCGTCAGCTAATTGAGAGTAAGGCTGAGAGACTAGGAAAGGCAGAGGGTATATCAGCAGGCTATGGGGCATATATAAATATGCTTATGATAATGAAAAAACAAGAAGAGATAACCTTCAGATCCCTTGATCTAATAGAGGAAAATTTATTTATTCGTTATGGTAAGGAATTTTATTTTAAGAATTGTATTTATGGATTAAAATCAGAGGCTAAAATTTTAATTCCTCCCAAATTTACAGGCTTTAAATTCATGAGAGACCTTCTAAATACCAAGGGAAATGGATTTCAATATAATGTAGTATCATCCTATTCATATTAGTTTTGAGAGTTAATGATTTATATCTGGCATGGTGATCTGAGCTGTCCGCTCTTCTTACAAATTATTTATCANCTTATTTTCTATTAAATCAAATATAAAATTCTCTCTCCAAGAAATCATTTGCTTATAAAAACAAAAATATTATGTGNACTGGAAGAACGGACAGCTCAGGTCATCATTATTAGATAGGAGAAAAATGATTAATAAAAAAGAGTATACTTGTAGAGGCTCCTTAACAGTGGAGGCCTCATTGATAACCTGGCCCTTTGTGCTATTCATACTATCATTCTTGTACTTAATTCANATATTTACAATACAGGAGCATATACAATCTAGCATTACAAGAATGGGACTTGATCTTGCACAGATGTCCTATATATTCGATGACTTTAATTTTTCTGAGGAAGCAGAAGGTGCTGAATCCTTAGTTGGAGATATGGCTTCTGAGATTGGTCTAAGTGAGTTAATAGCTTCCTCTATTAATAGCGGAATGCTTAAGCTGTATTCTAGTAAATATATAGATAAAATGAGGCTTGATAGCTCTTCTATAGTTAAAGGATTTGATGGCCTAAGTTTCTATGAATCCTCAGTACTTAAAGATGATGATTTTATTGATATTATAGTTAAATATAAGATAAGGCTGCCTATCAGATTATTTCCTATAGATGATATGGAAATGGTTCAAAGGGTAAAGCTCCGTGGCTGGACTGGGATTCAATTTAGCCCTAATTATACCCTTAATGAAGACAGTGATGAGGATACTATTGTTTATGTTGCAAAAACGGGAAGTGTATACCATAGAAATAAAAGCTGTTCCCATATAAAGCTTTCAGTTAGAGGAGTGCAAGGTATACCTAGCCAGCTACGCAATGATAACGGCGGCAAGTATTATCCTTGTGAGAAATGCTGTAAAGAAGATAAAGGCATTAGCTCAACCTACTACATTACCTCAGATGGAACTAGGTATCATTCAATAATTGATTGCTCCAAAATCAAACGTACAGTTAATGAGGTTCATNTATCATCAGTTGTTGATAGCAAATCACCATGTAAAAGGTGTGGNAATTAAAGTTTAGAAGAAAGGTAGGTTAATATGGTAGAAGTCATCATAAATGGTATTACTGGAGCTATGCTGTTAGTTTGTGGGCTACAAGATCTTAAGATGAAGAAGTTTTATACTTGGATAACACTACTTGGAGGAATACTAATTGGGATCTGCCTACCATTTAGCAGTGTAATAACAATACCTGATAGGTTATTAGGTTCTTTAGTTGGAGTAGGGGTGATTCTTATAAGCTTAATAACAAAGGGAAAGATAGGTATGGGAGATGGAGTTATTTTGTGTATAACAGGTATTAGCTTAGGGCTTTGGAATAATTTTGAGATGTTTTTAATTGCTCTTTCATTATCATCAATAGTTTCTATTATATTGCTAGCCACTAAAAGAGCAGACAGAAAGAAGGCAATCCCTTTTGTTCCATTTATATTTATAGCATTTGTAATAGGAAGAATAGGATTATGAAAATAAAAAAGAATATAATAAGCAATGTAAAAAACACAGATGATGCCTTAAATGGAAGCTTTACAGTAGAAGCTACAATAATAATTCCTTTGGTATTTTTTCTAATATTTGCCCTTTTTTATCTAGGGTTTTATCTACATGACCTTAATAGAATTCAGGGAGCTGTTGACGCTACTCTTAATAGGGCGGCCCTTATTATTAAAAATGAAGCTGATCTTATTAATGGAGATATTCATTATGACAGAATCAAGGATAGACCTGTTTTTTCATTGTTTTCACAAAATACGATAGAGCTTGAAAACAATATAAAGGATTGTTTGGATACTAAAATTAATAAAGGTCTCTTTATCACGGATATTACAGGTAAGGAGGTATCCATAAGTGGTGGTAAAATTAAGATTATGATTGTCTCCAAATCAAAGATAGGTCTAGTAGGAGTATCCCGCTTTTTTAATCCAGTTAGCCAACAAACATATGAAAGCACCTATACTATATATAATCCTGCTGATTTTATTAGGAAAGCAGAAATTGTGCTGGACACAGGCTCACGAATAAAGGGAGTAGATAAATTAAAAGAGAGTCTAGGAAAAATATTTAGATGAAAGGAAGAATATATGGAGGTAGAATTTAAAAGAGAATTACACCATAATTATATGGTCTTATCCCATATAGAAGGGGAACCATGTGAATCCTATAGTATTAAAATGCTAAAAGCACAGACAATAGATGGAATACTTCCTCTAGATCTTCGGGTAATCAATAATCAGAAATCCTTATACTATGAAATTAGTGGTAAGCAGTTAATGCTTAGCCTCTTCGATAAAGTAGAATTGTCTTATAGTAAGGTTAAGGATATAATTTTAAGTATCATAGATACAATAGAAAGTGCTTATGAATATCTTTTATCAGTAGATGATTTTATGTTAACAGAAGAATATATTTTTCTTGATATAGACAGTGCTTCCCCATGGCTATGCTATTTACCAGGATATAATATAGATATAAAGGAACAGATGGGAGCCTTTATTGAGTTTTTAATGGACAAGGTAGATTATAAAGATAAGGAAGCTGTTCTGCTTGTTTATCAGCTGTATTCAGTATGTAAAGAAGAAGGCTATACCTTTGAACACTTGCAAGAAGTTGTATATAAGGACAAGATGTTGACTAAGAATATAGATAAAGCTATTAAGGAATCCACATTTCAAGTGAAAGTTGATAATTATTCAGAGATGTCAGTAGAGGAAGACCCCATAATCAAGAAAAATATGATGGATTTGCCATTAATGATGGAAAAGCTAGAGGGAGAAGAGGAGCTTGTTTGTTATTCATATAAGACCTACATTCTAACAGCTCTTTCAGTAATTATAGGAGTGTTTATAATAGCTTTAGCTAGTAGATTAAAGATATTTTATAATCAATATGGTGGTAGGATAGACTACCTAAAATTCTTTATATTAATTGTAATAGTGGTATGTGGTGAAACTTATGTTATGAGATATCTTTGGGATAAGAAGATGATGATTACAAAAATGGTTCCTAAGAATCAATATATTGATCCTAGAATTAGCTATGAATTATTACCAGCAGATAAAAAAGAAGAAGAAAACCAAGGATATAAGAGGAACATAGAAAAATTCAAGGAAGCAGAAAAGATTGTAAAAGAAGAATATAATCCTACATGCCTTGTTGACGATTTTTATTCTTGTGACGAGAATCAATCCTTTGGACTTGTTCCTATAGATAGTGAAGAATATTCTAGAATAAAGATTAAGGAATTCCCCTTTTTTGTGGGTAAAGGCATAGATAATGTGGATTATTCCTTAGAAAAAGAAGTGATTAGTAGATATCATGCTAAGATTCTTAAGGAAGAGGAAAAGTTTTTCCTTGTTGATTTAAATTCTACCAATGGATCTTTTATAAATGGAGAAAAACTTTTAGCATACAAAAGATGTCCCCTTCATGTTGGAGATGAAATTGCATTGGCTAATATAAGATTTAGGTTTGCCCATATATAAAGTGTAAAGATTTTTACAGTTGTTATGGAAAATATTATCTGATACAATTATCTCAATGAAACCTATTATATAGGATTGAATTGGGGGAAGTGCAAATGAAACAATTTGTTATGGCTCTTGATCAAGGGACAACTAGCTCAAGATGTATTGTTTTTGATAAGCAGGGAAAGGTAATATGCTCTGCTCAAAAGGAGTTTACTCAGATATACCCAAAGCCAGGATGGGTTGAGCATGATCCAGTTGAAATATGGTCGTCACAGGTATCAGTTGCAAGGGAGGCAATAGCTAAGCTGGGAATAGACCCTAATAATATAGCCTCAATAGGCATCACTAATCAGAGGGAAACCGCAATCGTATGGGATAAGCGAACTGGTGTCCCTATTCATAATGCAATTGTATGGCAATGTAGAAGGACCTCAGATAAAATCGAAGAATTAAAGAAGAAGGGCTTAACTGAATATATAAAGAATAGAACAGGTTTAATTCCCGATGCATATTTTTCTGCTACAAAATTACAATGGATTCTAGACCATGTCAAAGGGGCTAGAGAGGAAGCAAGGGCTGGAAACCTTCTGTTTGGAACAGTAGATACCTGGCTTATATGGAATTTGACCAAGGGTAAAACATTTGTTACGGATTATACTAATGCTTCAAGAACGATGTTATATGATATTAAGAACCTAACTTGGGACAAGAAGCTTCTTGAGGAGCTTGATATACCTTCTGAGATGCTTCCTAAAGTTATGCCTTCAAGCCATGTCTATGGCTATACAGACCCTTCTATATTTGGAGAGGAGATTCCTATAGCAGGGGCAGCAGGAGACCAGCAGGCGGCTTTGTTTGGACAATGCTGTTTTGATCAGGGGGATGTTAAGAACACCTATGGTACTGGTTGCTTCCTTTTGATGAATACGGGAGAGGATGCTATTGAATCAAAAAACGGTTTAATAACAACTATAGCAGCATCTACTTGTGATAAGCCTGTTTATGCCTTGGAAGGTAGTGTGTTTGTAGCTGGAGCGGCAATTCAATGGTTAAGGGATGAGCTACGATTAATACAAAATGCATCTGAAAGTGAAGAATATGCTCTTAAGGTTCCAGATACTAATGGAGTGTATGTAGTTCCTGCTTTTACAGGTCTTGGAGCTCCACATTGGGATCAGTATGCTAGGGGTGCAATTCTAGGATTAACAAGAGGATGTAGTAAAGAGCATCTAGTCCGAGCAACCCTAGAATCTATTGCATATCAAGTCAACGATGTGCTAAAAGCTATGGAGGCTGATGCTAATATTAGACTTAATTCCCTGAAGGTAGATGGTGGAGCATGTGCCAACAATTTTTTAATGCAGTTCCAAGCAGATATACTAGATACTAAGGTTTATAAGCCAGAGTGTATAGAAACCACAGCTCTTGGTGCAGCCTACCTAGCAGGATTAGCCGTAGGATTCTGGAAGGACTTAGAGGAGATAAAGAGTAATTGGGAGATAGGAAAAATATTTAGCCCCAATATGTCCAGTGAACGTAGGGAAACTTTAATAAGTGGTTGGAAAAAAGCAGTCACAAGGTCCTTTGCATGGGAAGAATAGGGGTATAAGGCATATATGATTGAAGAAAGGCTATTACATTATTTTATCAATAACAACTTTAGAAGAATAGGCTCCAATATAGAGGATATATATTTCTACTATATGATAAATGATAATAGAGAAGCATATATAATATCTGTTTTTAATATGCCAAAAGGAGTTGAATATTCTACTGCTCAGTATGAATATATTATTAAGCAAATCAAGGATAGCTTTATTAATAATGGGACATCAACCCTTCATCTATTGAGCCTCATCGTAACTGGTGTGCCTGAGATAGCTAAGAGTCTATGTCTAGAGAGTATAGACAACCACTGGATAATTGATGCTAATAGAAACAAGCTGATAATTTATGAGACTCAGGAGGCAGACTTTATAGGGCTTCGTAAAGTGATAGATAATATTCTATGTGAGGAAAATGACATATCTCCCCTTGAAGTAGATAGTAGGTTTGATTATGAATCTAATATTGGGAATCAAGGAACTAATCCACTAAAAAGNGATAAAAGAAACTTGGGTCAACAATTTGGGATCATAAACTCAATGCTGATAATAACTAATCTTATAGCATTTATTATACTTCACTATTCCAATTTTCTTGGTGGTACTGAGGAAATGATGGGCAAAGGGGCCTTATCGTGGATTTATGTAATAGAACTTAAGGAATATCATCGTATATTCACTTCCATGTTCATGCATGATGGGTGGAGACATTTAATTAATAATATGTTGGTTTTGCTTTTTATAGGAGATAATCTTGAGAGAGAGATAGGAAAGATACGCTATCTGATTATTTATATTCTATGTGGAGTGATTGCAGGAATAGCATCCATAAGTTATAATATGATAAAGCTCCAAAATGTCCACTCTATAGGAGCATCTGGGGCAGTGTTAGGCGTTGTTGGGGCGATGATTGCTATCCTAATTATGAACAAGGGTAAATTAGAAAATTTAAGTGGTCAACGATTAGTGCTTTTTGCAGCTTTTAGCTTATATGGCGGTGTTTCTAATGCAGGGATTGACCAGGCGGCCCATGTTGGAGGGTTTATAGCAGGATTAATACTAGCATTTATTATTTATCGCAAACCCAGAGGAAAAAGGAGAGGTAAGAGCATATGAAGATTAATATATACTACGGAGGAAGGGGATTAATCGAAGATCCAACCCTCTATATCATTAGTAAGCTGACAGATGTACTGGAGGAGCTAAGAGTAAAAGTGACCAAGTATAACCTATATGAAGAAAAAAGCGCTATTACCTCCTTGCCAAAAACCCTTAAAGATGCTGATGGAGTGATTTTGGCAACAACCATTGAATGGTTTGGTATAGGAGGGCTAATGCAACAATTTCTGGATGCATGCTGGCTTTATGGTGATAAGGATAAGCTGAGTAAGCTTTATATGCTACCAGTTGTTACAACGGGGTCATATGGTGAAAAAGAAGCTCTCTTAACTTTAATAAAATCATGGGAAATTCTTGGTGGAGAACCTTGCAATGGACTAAGTGCATATGTAGAGGAGCATGTGGAATTCGAGACAAATTCTGATTATGAGAAGACTATCGAGAAAGCCGCTGAGGAGTTCTACCGTGTAGTAAATAAAAAAACAAAGCTGTTGCCATCAAGTGCTGGAACATTTAAGCAAAGTGTTATACGTAATAATCCTATAGAATTAACACCTCAGGAAAGTGAGCAGCTTTCAGTTTATGTATCAGATGATTCTTATGTTAAGAAACAAAAGGAAGACATTGAGGAATTGTCACAGCTATTTAAAGAAATGATGGACAATGGTGATCTAGAAAAGGGGCAGGAGTTTATCATTAACCTAAAAGATAACTTTCATCCCCTAGAGGACTTTACAGCTTCTTATTCAATAGAGCTTTCAGACGTTAATAAGACTCTTATTATTGAAATAAACGATACAAAAATGAAATGCTATTATGGAGAGAAACCTGAAGCAGATGTTATTGCTAAAACAACCCATGCCGTGATGAATCGCTTGGTTAATGGAAGAGTAACTTTTCAGGGAGCATTTATGTCAGGGGAACTGACTGCAAAAGGGAACTTTAAGACTCTTAGAACCTTTGACCAAGTATTTAGATTTAAACTAATGTAATGATATAGTGCCAAAGCTCTTGATAAAGGAACTTTGGCACATAATATATAGTATTATTCTAAAGGCAAGAAAATTGAAAAAGTTGTGGCATTTGGATTTGAACTTACTGTAATGTGGCCACAATGTAATTTTACTATCTTGTTAACCATTGCTAGACCAATACCAGTTCCACCTTTTTTATATGTTACAAATGGAGTAAAGATATTTTCTAATTCTTTATCATGTATGGGTAGACCATTATTAGTAACTTGTATGGTAAGGCTGCCTGGAGAAACATTATCTTCTTGAATTATACCAAGATGAATATTAATATAGTCCTCCTGAACTGTTGCTTCAAAAGCGTTTTGTATTAAGTTACAGATTGCTTGCTTAAGCTTTGATTGGTCACAAAGGTAGGAAGTTAGCTGGGTCTCACACTCAGGATCTACAGTTAGGTTTATTTTCTTCCCTTGTTTAAGGGCTAACTGTTTATAACCATTATAAATACCATTTATGAAATGGACTAAATTGGTGCTTGCTTTCGTAAGAGTATCCAATTTATTAAGTGTCAAAGCATCAGATATCATTCGCTCCATATCATTTACTAATTCAGGTATCTGATCCCAGTATTTATAGTCTTTTGCTTCTGGATGCTTTGTCTCAATATATTGAAGAGTACCTTTTATCAAAGACAGTGGGTTACGGAGTTCGTGTGCGAAGACGGACATGTGTCGCTTATTCTCATCAAGTATATTCTGAATAGCTAGTTCTGCCTCAGGATTGTCCTTTACAAAACAGCTAAGATTATTATTTATCTTTGATAGCATTACGTTCCCCCCTTTCAATACCAATGTAAGGAATGTATAACAAAAATAGTAAACACAATAAGTATATTATCAACAAATGGTAAAAAATGCAATACGTTTTTTAAACAGTAATTAATTGAGCAATATATGAGGTATAATCTAGGTGTTAAGTATCCTAGAGGCCAACAAGAAAGGAATGGTATCATGGAAAACTGTATATTCTGTAAAATTATAGCTGGGAGCATCCCTTCTACTACTGTATATGAGGACAAGGATTTTAAAGCAATTATGGATATTTCTCCAGCTGCAAAGGGTCATATTATAATTCTGCCTAAAAAGCATATCTCTAATATTTATGAGATGGATGATGATATTGCATCCAAGGTATTAATTGTAGCAAAAAAGATTGCAGCAGCTATTAAGGATGAATTACAATGTCCTGGACTTAATATTCTTCAAAATAACGGTGAGGCAGCTGGCCAGACGGTCTTCCATTATCATATGCATCTAATTCCAAGAAATCAAGGTGATAAGGTTAAGGTTACTTGGGAGCCAGGTAGCTATCAAGATGGTGAGGCAGCACAGATAGCTAAAGCTCTTGAAAAAAGAATGCTTAATTAAATATATTATATGGCATAGATAATATTCATCTATCTCTGAGTGTCCTTAATCAGTTGAATAATTGTTTCAACTGAATTATTAAGCTTACTTTTGTTCATTGCATCAATATATTTATCCTTAGATTTAAGGACAGTCTGTATACCGCCAAGAAGGCTTGATACAGTTAAATCATTTTCTGAAATTACGTAGGAAAATCCTTGATGCTCAAAGGAATCAGCATTAAGTATTTGATCACCACGACTAGAGCCCTGGGGTAGTGGTATTAGAATATTAGGCTTGCGAAGGGCTAATAATTCGCAGATAGCGTTGGCTCCAGCTCTTGAAATAACTAAATCTGCAGCAGCGAATAAATCCTTTAATTCATCATTAATATATTCAAACTGGACATAACCGGAAAGTCCTTTAAGCTTTTTATCTAAGTTGTTCTTACCACAAAGATGTATAATCTGGTAATCCCTAAGTAGTGTGGGAAGCATACCACGTATAACTTCATTAATAGCTCTAGAGCCTGTACTTCCTCCAATAACTAGGATGACAGGCTTATTTGCTGTGAAATTACAGAAATCAAGGCCACGAATCTTATTTCCAGTAAAAAGTTCTTTTCTAATAGGTGTGCCAGTTAGTAAAGCCTTATCTTTAGGCAGGTAGGATAGGGTCTCAGGAAAATTAGCACAAACCTTCTGGGCAGCAGGTATTGCGATTTTATTAGCAAGACCAGGTGTCATATCTGATTCATGGATTATAACAGGTATTTTATATTTCTTTGCGGCTAAAACAACGGGAACACTTACGAAACCACCTTTAGAAAAAACAATATCAGGCTTTAATTTCTTCATAAGCCCCCGAGCCTCATAGTACCCTTTTATTACACGAAAAGGATCAGAAAAATTCTTTATATCTAAATATCTCCTTAGCTTGCCGGAAGAGATTCCGTGATAAGGAATATTATATTCTTCAATTAGTGTACGTTCAATTCCTTTGTATGAGCCAATGTATTGGATGTCGTAACCGACCTCTTTAAGTCTAGGCAACAGAGCAATACAAGGGGTTACATGACCGGCTGTTCCGCCACCTGTTAATACAATACGCTTCATTATAGATCCTCCATTTCTTTAATACTTTTAATTCTTTTAAATCCCATAAGGGATGAAAATTATGTATGTCTGTAAATTAACATAGCAATCGAATAAATTGTATATCAGATAACCAATTTTAGCAAATTAATTTTTATTAAGATTGCAGAAGGTGAATTAGTAGTATTTAATGATAGTGGTTGAACAAATCATAGTTTATCATATATAATCAGCTTAAGATGATATTATTAGAAAGAATATTCACTATACGGAGGTTTATGAATGAGAACAATTGGAATTATTGGTGCAATGGATGAAGAAGTAAAGCTTTTAAAGGATAGTATGGACGGGGTTGAGGTAAGAAATATTGCCTCCATGGATTTTTATAAAGGACATTTCAAGGGCAAATCAGTTGTTATCGTGCGAAGTGGAATAGGTAAGGTTAATGCCGCTATCTGTACCCAGATTCTTGTAGATAATTATGGTATTGATGCAGTGATTAATACTGGAGTTGCAGGATCTCTAAGAAATGAGATTAATATAGGAGATATCGTTCTTTCTACAGATGCACTGCAGCATGACATGGATGCCACAGGATTTGGCTATGAAATGGGTGTAATACCAAGAATGGAAAGCTCAATTTTTGAAGCAGATAAAGAAATGATAGAGAAAGCCTCTATGATATGTGCTCGTGAAATACCTGAAGTTGGAGTATATAAGGGCAGAGTTGTTAGTGGAGACCAATTTGTATCCCATATGGACAAGAAGGAATGGCTAGTCCAAACATTTAAGGGGTATTGTACCGAGATGGAGGGAGCTGCTATTGCACAGACCGCATATCTAAATAATATTCCATTCCTAATTATTCGTGCTATTTCAGATAAAGCTGACCAAAGTGCAGAGATGACTTACTCTGAGTTTGAGCATATGGCTATTAATAATACAGTTAAATTATTAAATGGCTTGGTTCCAGAGCTTTAAGAAAAAACAGGTCATTCTAGGGATATAACTTCTGTGCCAATATAGTAACGGCTTAGGATATCTGTATATAGAGATCCTTCTCTAGCCATGGCATTACTTCCGTATTGACTTAAGCCGATTCCATGACCAACTCCTTTACAGACCACACGGACATTGCCATTATACTGTTCGATTGTAAAGTTATAAGAATTTAAACCTAATGCCTTGGCGAATTCCTCACCTGTAATAGTGAGGTTCCCAAGGCTTATTGTTTTTATATAACCTATACTATCTCGTTCAGTTACTTTAACCTCATCAAAAAACAAATCATCGGAAAGAATAGCTTCTGGGAAATGATTGTTTAGTAGATTTATTAAATCTGGTATGTAATATTCACTGATCTTAAGATAATTAATAGAGGTAATATCCTGGCTACTTTCTACACTTGTTAGATATGGTATATCCACATTCAACGCCTCTATAGAGTTTCTTGTATAACCGGTACCTGTTTCAAAAAACAAGGGAAGAGCCAGTTCACCTTTATATACTAATACCTGGCCTTTGGTTCCCTGAACTGCATTTTCTATTTTACTATAGTAAGTTGTGTAATCTGTGGCTCCCCAATAGGGCTTCATGTCTGTAATGTCAATATAGGGAATACCTAGCTCCCAAGTAGTAAAAGTTTCATCCGAATGGCCTTCCTCGGTTAAAAGTGCCATGTTATATAGAGCGTAGGTTCTTGCAATAACCGCTTGAGCCTTAAGGGCCTCCACATGATAACCAGCAGGCATATTAGCAGCNACCACACCCATTATGTATGTATCNAGATCAAGGTCTTCTATACGGCCATTTCTTTCATAGCTTATGTTGAAATTCATAGCTTCAATAGATTTTTGACTAATCTTGTTGCTGGATAAAAATAAAGTTAGTATATAGGGTAAAAGTAAAACAACTATACAAACAACTAATGTCTTTAATAAAACTTGCTTCATAATTGTATCAATTCCTCTCCAGTAATAGGTAATTACATATAGGATGGTAATTAATACATTATATTAAAGATAGGCTTGTTTATGTGTTATTTAATTTATGGGAAGTGAATTGGATTACTATGTTTGGTCTTAAATAAGAAAATAATCTTTGCCAGAACGATACTGGAGTGGGGTAATATTAAAGTGCTTCTTAAAATGTTTATTAAAAGAGGGGGTATCCCTAAAACCACAGGAATATGCAATTTCAGTTACATTTAAATCCGTTTCTTTCAAGAGCTTTTGTGCAATCTTTAATCGATAGGTTATTAAGTAT